>Ga0207754_100268_pt1 | contig 23194 bp, 41 predicted proteins | sample A23E1SouthBayCA_FD_187728 | JGI IMG/M metagenome (GOLD analysis project Ga0207754, IMG submission 187728) | Aerobic enrichment media microbial communities from Eden Landing Ponds, California, USA - A23 E1 (SPAdes) | ecosystem: Environmental > Aquatic > Marine > Unclassified | place: Emeryville... | reverse complement strand
CGACACTCCAGGCTGGTATACCGAGCGGCGGGCTGATCACCGCGCCGCGTTGACGACCCTCTGGAGTTCCGAGGCGCACCGGAGATATCAGTCGATCGGGGGTTCAAATCCCTCCGGCCCCATACCATATATAAGTAAAGCGGCACGATTTGCCGCTTTCTTCGCTGCATCGCTCACCAGTAGCCACGCCCGTCTGAACGGGGGTGGTCGCGGTGAGTAGCCGCTCTCAGACCGACGAGAGAGACATCTGTCGGTACTGCGGCTGCTGGATCGACTACGAGGGGCAAGTCTGCGCCGCTCGTGACTCGGGGGTGTGCCGCCCGTGACCCGGTACTGCCCGGACTGCGGCGGCCGTCTCGTCGTCGAGACCTCGCCCGGCGGCATCTCCAGACAGGTCTGTGAAGCCTGCGACCACGGCCACTCGGAGGTGTTCGCAGGCCCATGACGCCGGTCGAGGACGTTCTCTCACCGGCCCAGTACGAGGCGTGGCGAGCGTGCCGCGCGCCCGGCGAGATGCCCGTTCGGATGTTCGCTCGCGAGACGGAACGCTCAGAGGGGACTGTCGGGAACCACCTCAGGCGTGCCGAGGACAAGCTCGCGGAGGCAGCCGACGACTTCGCGGTCGTCGCCGAGCCCGTCGACTTCCTCGAGGAGCGCGACGCCCGCTCGACGAGCTGGGAGCGAGCCGCGCCGCTGGCTCCCGCAACCGAGATTCGCCAGCTCAACAGCCACGCGTGGCTCCTCCAGCTTCCCGACGGCAGCCCGCACGTCACGGCGCTGCTGCGGCGTCAGGGTGCCTATCAGGGGTGGTGTGACTGCAACGGCTGGGCGTACCGCGACGACGCCTCTTCGCCGTGCGCGCACATCTGCACGCTCCGACAGGGCGCGTTCGCCCACGTCGAGACTGTCGAAGGTGAACGCCTCCAGGTCGCGGAGGCAAGCGCGTCCCGCGAGCCCGTGACCGACGGCGGGGAGATCGTCAAGCCGCCGGCAGGAGGGGATGGCCGTGAGTTCGGCCGTCCGGAGGGTCAGTTATGACAGCCGCTCGCGCTGTCAGACACGACGAAGCCAGCGCGCCGGCCGCGCTGAGTGCGCTGCGGCCGGATGCCGCTCGTGTCATACCACCCCTCCCCGTCGGTGTGAATAGTACTTATCGTGTGCCCGCCCGCCCTGGCACGCCCATTATTGTGCCGACCGCAGGGAGGCAGCGCGCGGACGCCCGCACGCGAAGCCGGAGGTGGTCGGCGTGAGCCGGCACACGGTCCGCGTCGAAGAGGAGGGCCTCGACGAGTACCTGGACGACGCGGAGAACAAGAGCGAGCTGGTTCGAGAGGCCGTGCGGCTCTATCGGCTGAAGAACGGCGCCGTCGACGATGCGCGGCTGACGGACAAGCAGCGGACGGCCTACGCGTGGCTGCGACAGAACGTCGGCGTCGAGGAAACGATGCAGTACGAGGTCGTCCAGACAGTGCTCTCCCAGAAACTCTCCCTCGGGAAGGAGATCGTGAAGGAACTCGTGTTGAAGCCCTTGGACCGACTGGGCTACCTCGACGTGACACCGCGGATGCACCACGTCATCGTCGAGGTCCGGCCGCCGGACGTCGTCGACGGCAAGAAGCCGACTAAGCCCGACCCGGACGACCCAGATGGAGCGGGCGAGACGCTGGACGCGCTCGCTTCAGCTGGCGAGGAGGTGGCTGAGGGTGCCGACTGAGGAATTCGGCCGTGCAACTCAGCAGAAGAGCGGACAGAAGGTGTCAGCGTTCCCCTACATCGGCAGCAAGACCTTCCTTGCGCCGTGGATCGTCGAGCACCTCGCCGACCACGAAACGTTCGTCGTTCCGTTCGGCGGCGCTGCCGGCGTCCTGCTCAACAAGCCGCGGAGTCGGGCCGAAATCTTCAACGACCGCGACGAGTACGTCGTCGAGTTCTTCGAGGTCGTCCGCGACGAGCCCGACGTGCTCGCCAAGACCGCCCGGAACATCCCGTACTCGCGGGGGCTGTACAACGAGTGGAGTCGGCAGTTCCGCGACCCCGACCAGACGCTCGCCACCGACCGCGTGGAGCGCGCTGCCCGCTGGCTGTTCCTCCGGTACGCCAGCTTCAGCGGCCGCTACGGACAGCGCGCAGGCTTCGCAACGGACACTCCGCGGAGAGGTCCACAGAAGTCCGAGATTTGGGCGCGTATCCCCCAGCGCATCGAGACGCTCCGCGACCGGTTCACGGGCGTCGCCATCGAGTGCGGCGACTTCTCGGAAGTCATCGAGCGCTACGACGACGGCGACGTGCTGTTCTACTGCGACCCGCCGTATGTCGAGGAGAAGGACAACTACTACCGGGGTCCGTGCTTCGACCACGCCGCGCTCGTCAAGGCGCTCGACGCCGTCGACGGTGAGTGGGTGGTTTCGTACACGGAGCCGCCGGAGGGCCTGCGGGAGCTCGCAACGGCCGAGGTTTCCCGAGAGTACAACCGCTCGGCGGGGCTCGATAACGAGACTCGTCGCGAGCGGCTGTTCCTCTCTTACGACCCAGCCGAAGCCCCATCGTTCGTGGATGCGTCGACGGCGCAGGCGACGCTCGGAGGTGAGCACGTTGCCGAGTGATGGATTCGACCGTCGGACTGTTCACGGCGTCCGGGAATTGGGGGAGAGTCGGACAGGAATCGGCTGATTCCCGACTGTCGCGACCGTCGAGACGCCCCGAATCACTCCGATACTGACCGGCTTGCGCGCAACACGGACACGATGAATCTACGCGAACACGACAACAAGGACGGGATGAAAGTGTGGCTCTCCGCCAGCGAGGTGGACGCACTACTCGACGCAGCGAAAAACACCGAGCACCGCATCGCCCTCGCGCTCGGCGCGCGCTGCGGCCTCCGGTCTCACGAGGTCCTCGACGTCGCGCCCGAGCACGTCGTCGACACCGACGCGGGAACGATGCTCCGAGTCTACCACGGGAAGGGCGACCAGTTCCGAGAGACGCCCATGCCCAGAGACTTGCGGACGACGATCTCCACCGTCGCCGACGTCCGCGACGAGGACAACAGCACGCCACTGGTCTCTACGACCGAGACCCGGACGCTACGGCGGTGGGTCAAACGGGCTGCTGGGGAGCTGGCCGCCGATGGCGACGAAGCGTGGCGACACCTGAGCTTCCACGACCTCCGCCGGACGTGGGCGACGAACCTCCGCAACGACGACGTCGACCCGCTGATGGCTTGTGACTGGGGCGGCTGGAATGACCTAGAAACGTTCCTCGAACACTACCAAGGCCGCTTCTCACCGGAAGCACAGAAACGCGAACGCGAGAAAGTCGACTGGCTATAAGCGCCGGAGTAATCCCTTCAGAGAAGCACGAGGGAAAGTTGTCGCCGAGTCTCCTCAGATGTGATGTCTAGCTGGCAGTGGTCTAATACCCAAAAAGAGGCATAGAGCTGGGCGGTTGCTGCCTCACTTCGTCATTTTACCGATTGGGCATGAACAGATACGAGCTTGCAGAGAATGGCTGCAACTAAAAGGCCGCTATGCGAGAACAACCCCAGTAACTCCGGGGGGAAAGACAGTAGCTCGGTAAGAGTGATACGTCCACCACTCGCGGAGAACGTCTGGCTGAACAGGAATGCAGTGTAAATACCGAGTATGGTAAACATCCCCTCAAAAAACGAAATTACGACATTCTGATTGAAATTACTTAGTGCCTGGAACCAACCACCGACTTTCTCTCTTAATCCTAACCCCATATTTTTCTTTGATTTTAGTAAATATAACAACCTTCTGTTTGATGTGTTCTTGTGAGGATGGATTTTGCGGGCCCATGCCATACTCTCCTGTCTAAATCTGCGACGAGGTATCCCCTAGAAAAGCGGCGCAACTACTACTTGCCTGCATACAGTACGTATGCACATGAGCACGAGCATCCGCGTCAGTGACGAAACCAAGAGCAAGCTCACGCGACTCAAGCGGGACGACGAGACGTGGGACGAGTTCCTGAGTCGACTCGCGAACGACGAGGAACCCATCAACGTCGGTGCGTGGTCCGAGGAGGACGCCGACCGCGCTCGCGACGCCATCGAGCGCTCCCGGGAGAGCTTCGAATAGTGACGTTCCTCGACTCGTCGGCGATCATCGACATGCTCCAGGGCGTCGAGGAGACCGTCGAATACGTTGAAGACCGCGGGGAGCCGTATCTCACCTCGTCGCTGTGCGTCTACGAAGTGATCGAGGGGCGACTCGGCGCCGGCTCGACCGACGTCCAAGCAGTTCGGCAGGACTTCGACGGCGTCCACTCGCTGGCCCTCACCGAGGAAATCTCTCTGGAGGCAGCGCGCCTCCAGGACGAGCTGTTGGACGAGGGCCAACGGATGGCCACGCGCGACCTCCTGATTGCTGCGACGGCGAAGTCGACAGGCGACGAGCTCGTGGTCGCCGACAGCGACTTCCAGACCGACGTTCTGGAGTCGTACCTCACCGTCACGGATCTCAGATAAGAGCGGAAGTCCCAGATTCTTCGGAGAGCGTGGAGTGGCGCCCGTAACCAGGTCAGGGGAGCGCCGGATAGATTCCCACTTTCCAGAGGGCGTCCAGGGGCGTCCAGACGCCGAAGGCGTGACTCACGGCGTCGTCGAGGCCGACGAGCACGCCGCTGATGGCGACGAGCCGCCAGACGAGCGGGTAGCCGCTCCACATACCCCCGGGCCACACAACGCCGACGAGCGCGACGAGCAGGCCCGCCAGCGACAGCAGCGCGCCAGTAGCGTGGTAGTACGGCCAGACGGTCGCGAACGCGAACAGCGCCGTCAGCGTGCCGGTGAGCGCGAGCAGCGGCTCGCGCTGGGCGTAGTCGTCGGCCACCACGAGAATGGCGACTCCGAGCACCAGCAGGCCGATGTAGAGGTGGTGTGGGGCGCCGATGACGCCGTCCGGCACCGACTCCGCCGGGAACGTCACGACTCACCCCCGCCGTCGTTCTGGACGGAGCCGAGGATTGCTTTCAGCGCGCCTTTCCCGAACGCCCACGTCGCCGCCAGCGCCACCGAGAGCGCGAACACGCGCCAGAGCAGCTGCGGCACCTCGACCCTGGTCGCGAGCGCGACCGCGAGCAGCCCCACGTTCGCGAGCACGAGCACGTAGGCGAGTCCGTCGTTCGTCAGCCGATGCCGCACGTCCACGTCGTCCGTCGTGTCCTGGGTCATGGGTCGCCTCCGTCCGTCCGTAGGTCCGCCCGCCGCAGCGCCTGCGCGTTTGCCCGCGTCCGCTGCTCGTTCTCCTCTACGGTCTCGATCAGCCCGTCGCTGTGCTTCTCGCCCTCCAGGGCGCGACGACTCCAGCGCGCGTCCTGGGCCGCCCGCCGAGTGTACGAGAACGCGCCAACGGCCGACAGCGCGGTGACGACCGCGCAGGTCGCCAGCACGATTTGCGTCGGCGTCATGCGTTCTCCCACCCGCCTGCGAGGGCGTCGTAGCCGTCCTCGATGGCGTCGTCTATCTCCGAGTCGAAGTTGATGGGCGCCGCCTCCAGCGCCTCAATGACCACGTAGATCAGGCCGAGCAGCGCGGCGATGAACACCACCGACTCGACCACGTTCGGGAGCTCACTGAGCCCCGACATCAGTAGTAGGCACCTCCACCGAGCGCCGGCGGCAGCGGCTCCGGCGTGAACGGCAGTTCAGACTCCTCGTCGTCATCGTCCGAACTCGGGGGCGATGCGCTCGGCGCTGTCGCCGGGTTGTCCGGGTCGATTCCCGGCCCCGGCGAGTGCCCGCCGTCCTCCGGCTGCGGGTCTTCGTCAACGGTGCTCCCGTCGTCGCCCGAGTCGGCGTCCTGGAGCTCGTCGGGAATCGTGATGGGGTCCGGGTCCGGCGTCTGGTCCCCCTCGCCGCCTTCTGGTCCGCCACGACCGTCGGGACTGTCGTCCTCGTCGTCCCCCGAGGTCGGCGGCGGGGTCGCGCTCGGCGCCGTCGCCGGGTCGTCCGGCTCCGGGTTCGGCACGTCGTTCCCGCCGTCGCTAGAGTCCGGCGGCTCCTCGACCGCGCCGCCGTCCTGGACGCCACGCGACCCGTCGATGGTGTCCTGGTCGCCGCTCGGCTCGGTCGTGTCGCCAGTGCCGCCGGCGCCGCTCGTCGAGTCCTCCTCCTGCTCGGCTTCCTCGACGTGGGCCTTGGCCTCCTCCATGCTGGAGTACTGCTTGATGGGGCCGCCCATCAGCGTCACTGCGGCCGCGTCTCCGACCGGCAGCGGGCCGTCCGCGACGATGAGCACGGCGCCGGCGAGGGCGCCGCCCGTCCAAATCGCGGCCTTTCCAGGGTTGTTCATCGCGAACTGCACGGAGTCGTTCGCCAGCGAGGTCACGGGGTCCTTCAGCTCCTCGTAGAACGCTGCCGGCGCCAACGCGGTCGCGGCGGCCGCGCCCTCGATTCGGTCGCGCACGTCGCTCGCGAGCTGGTCCCAGTTCGGCGCCCCGCTCCCGCCGTCGTTGTCAGGAATCGTGCCCGTGTCCGGCAGCGAGTCCACCGGGACGTTCGAGCCCGGCAGCGTCTCTTCTCCGCTCGGGGTCTCGCTTCCCCACTCCTCGGGGACGTACCACTGCCCGTGGACGTACTCGGCGTTCGGGAACTCGTCCAGCACGTCGTCGATGATGTCGTTCCCGGTGCCGGTGCCGGAATCGTCCCCGTCACCCACCCAGTCAGGAATCTCGTGGCCGTGGCCATCGTTCGGGCCGTCCTCCGGGTCGCCGCCCGGCCCCGGCGACGGCGTGGGTGTCCCGCCGTCGGTCGGCGTGTCGTCTTCGTCCGGCTGCGTGGTCCCATCGGGCTGCGTCGTGCCGTCAGGCGGCGTGTCCGGCGATGTGTCCGGCGGATTCTCGGGCGACGGCTCGGGGTCCGGCTGCGGCGTCGGCTCCGGGGACGTGTCCGGTGGATTCCGCAGCTTCGGCACCGTCAGGAACCCCAGCACGAGCGCCAGCAGCCCCCAGAGCACCTGCGCGCGCTTCTTGTTGTCCATCAGCCGCCACCTCCGTCGTGCGGCCCAGTGAAGGCCGTAGCGTCGATTTCCTGCATGATTAGATGTTGTGGCTGTGACCGGCGACCAGAAGCGTCTTGACGTTCGAGATCGACGCCGTGATGTCGTGAGACGACGGAGACGACTCCTGTTTCTCGAAGACGGCATACGCCCTGGCGACGTATCCCCCGGGGAAGGACGCACTAACCGTGTTGTTCTGTGCCGCCCCGGTCCACACGGTTTCGCGAGCCCCGGTGATGTACTCGATTCCCAACTCGATGAGGTCGTCTCCGCTCCACGCGGCCGACCCTGACACCTCAGCACCGTAGACCGGCGCCATCTTGTTGGGATTCTCCACCGTGACCTCGTAGGTGGCCCCGACAGAGGCATTGTACCCCGCGCTGCTGGTGTTCGAAGCACTATCCGAGAACGTGCCACCACCCAGGGTCTTCTCCTGGGTCTGTGAGGCACCGAGGTCGCTGGCGTGCAGGCCGTCGACGGTGTCGGCGTCCACGGCGCCGTCGACGACGCTCTGGATGTTCTCGTCGCTGCGGTGCTGGCCCGCCGACACAGACCCGATCTCGCCGTGGTCCGTGACCGTGAGCCGCTGCCAGCTCACGCCATCGTAGACCTTCGCCTCGTTTGCGTTCGTGTCGTACCACGTCTCCCCCTCGTCCGGGTTCGCCGGCTCCGAATCGGAGACGTACGTGAACCCCGACGAGAGCGTGGGACTCGGCCAGATGGGCACTATCAGACCACCTCCTCCAGGCGGCCGTACACCGGCGTGGTGTTCGTCCCGACGAGCTCGATGTAACTCGCGTTGTAGACGAGTTGAATCGGCGTCTTCGACTCCGAGCCCTCGAACACCACCGGCGAGTCCTCCGGCTCGAAGAGCTCCCCGCCGTTCTCGTCGGGCGAGAGGTAGATGTGGACGTTCACGGCGCCCTCCGACCGCAGGTAGAGCGTGGCGTCCGACGAGCGAACCATCTGGGAGCTCACGCCGCCCGAGATGTCGATGGCCTCCCCCTCGGTCAGCTCCGCGTCGAGGCCGCCGCGCGCCTCGATTTCGGATACGTCGGTCCGCGTGTTCAGCGTCACGCTGACCCCCCCGTGGTCTCCCAGCCAACCGGCTGGGCCGTGTACCGCCGCTCGGTCGCCCCGACGTTCGCAATCTCGACCAGCAGCTTGGTCTCGAACTTCCGGGCGGGCAGGAACGTCACCTGGAGGTCGTCGATGTCCGTCGGCGGCACCGACGCCGGCCCGTACACCACGTCACCGTCCGCCTTCACCCGGTACTCCGTGCCCGGATGCTTCGAGACCGCGACGATGGGCAGCACGAAGGTCGTGCTGTTCTGCTTGGGCGTGAACTCCAGCTGGGCGACTTCCGCCGGTCCGAGGGTGACTGTCACCGGCTCGTTAAACGGCAGGTCGCCGTCCGCCGGCTGGGGGACCACACCCGTCATTCGCTACGGTCCTCCCAGATGCGGTCCCGGCGCTTGTCGGCCTCGCGGTCGCCCAGCGCCTCCTTCGTGATGCCGATGCTCGCGCGCTCTCGATGGTCGGTGTCCTCGTAGATTTTCTCACTCATTGGCTTCCTTCGTGATGTGGATGAGGTACAGGAACGCGAGCACGTTCAGCGCCATCAGCGCCACCTGCGCATCCTCGTGGGTGACGCCCCAGGCATCCAGCGTCCGCTCGACGATGGACCCGGACTGCTCGCTGCTCCCGTCTGCTGTCGCTGCTGACGCCCCGTCTGGCGCCGATTCGGTGCTGCCGCTGTCTGGCTCTGGATAAAGAGGGTCAGGTGATGGCATAGCCGAGTCCTCGCGGGATTACCGCATCGCGTCCGCGACCCCCGCCGTCAGACCAGGAACCGCCCGCTGGCCGCGGTTCACGGGGATGTCCATCAGCCAGTTCGTCGCGTGGGCGTCGTCGCCGTTCGGCGCCTCCACCTCCACCGTGTACGGCGCGTCCAGCTTCACGACCAGCTCCATGTCGTCGCCGAGATACGGCGTCAGGTTGATGCCGTTCCCCTGACTCCGGTAGGGGCCGAAGAACTCGGGCTGGTCGGTCTGGTTCGTCGGGTGGACCAGCGCCAGGTTCTCCTCGTACAGCGGTTCCGTGTTCTGGCCGTTCGAGGGCGCCGACTTCTCGACCGTGAACGTCGCCGCCTCCCCGGAGACGTACCAGACGTGCAGCGTGTTGTCCGTCCCGGCGTCGGTGTAGTCGAAGCTGTCCGCGTCGAAGTCCGCCGTAATCTCGCTGGCCGGCACCAGGTCCGAGCCGTTCCAGACGACCACCGACCGGACGTTCGGCGAGTCGACGAGGTCGTGACTCAGTTGGAACGTCTCGCTGTTCCCGGCGTTCCCGTCCGTGGTGAACTGCTCGTAGGCCGGGACGGTGAGGGGGAAGCGGTTCTGCCGACCGTGCCGGATCATCAGGCTGGCGTCGACGGTCAGCGAGCAGATCGTGGACGCTTCTCCCGGTGTGTTCGTCGGGACGATTCCCTCCCGGGCGAACACGCGCTGGTCGATGCTGCCACGCTTGAACGTCGTGTCGCTGATGCGCTGCGCGAGTCCCCGGCGGCCCGATGCGCTCCCCGGCATCTACTGGCCCTCCTTCGCGTACTCCTCGACGGCGTTCGTGTCGAAGTGGACCGTGAAAGCGCCCGGGTCCACGACCTGCGGGGAGAGCGCGCACAGCTGGAGCTCCTCGAGGTCGGTGATGTCGACGTGCGGCCGGGCGCCCGTCTTCTGGGAGTTCTCCGGCCACTCCAGTTCGATCTTCGCGCCGTCGACGACCTCCTCGTTGCGCTGCTCCTTGATCGAGTGCTGGTTGTAGTACGAGATGGTCCGCAGGAGCTCGGAGACCTTCACGGCCTCCGTCATCTGGGAGCCCCGCGCCTTCAGCACGAGCTGGGTGGTCGCCGGCATCGGGTCGCCGTTCGTGTCCACCAGGTCGATGTAGAGCGGGATGCCGTCCTCCGAGCCCTTCGCCACGTCGTTGAGGAACCGCAGCCAGTGGCCGCGGTCCGGCTGGACGGTGAGGATGGGCGTCATCACGCCCGGCACGTTCTCCTGGACCTCGACCTCGATCGGCGTCTCGCCCTGGACGGCGTACAGGTCCTCCCCCATCTCAGATCATCCCCTCGATCTTCGACTTGATGTTGTAGCGCTCCGCGGCGCGGTCGACGGCGTAGAGACCACCGCCGAGCTGCACCTGGCGCCGGATGTCGTCGCTGTCCTCCATGAGGAACTCGGCGGCGACGATGACGAAGACGCCGTACAGCTCGTCGTAGATGTTGAAGTCGAAGCTGGCTCCGACGCCCTCGACGAGCCGGCCGAAGAGCACGGGTGCGAAGAACCCGAGGAAGACGTACAGTACGTCCTCCCACATGTCGGTCGATGCGAGCTGTTCGTAGGATTCGCTGATGTTGCCTGCCATATCTGGCAATCCAGACAACGAAAGCGCCGATTATGATGTCCACAGCACCAGAGACAGCCGAATCGTGTAGTCTGCTAAAAGATGCTCAATCCTGATACTCGTCGGGCGGCCAGTACTCCATCAGCCGGCCCAGCACCTCAGGGCGGCTGGGCTCGTACCCCAGTTCCGTCTCCAGTTCGTCGCGGATTTCCCGGAACCGCCGCGCCCGACCGCCTGACGCCGTGATGTGTTCTTTCTCCGTGGCCATCGTTCAGAACTCCGGCATCCGAATCGGCTCGCCCTGATTCCCGTAGTGTTCCGCCTCGGGCTCCAGATTCCGGCTGTCCCGGCGTTCCAGCGTGCCCTCGTCGTCGGCGTACACCCACTCCGAGCCGACGAGCCGGTCCTGGTCGTCGCGGAACTTCCGCAGCGACACCATCCCACTGTTGGGCGCGTCCTCGGCTCGGAGGTCTTCGGGGAGCGAGTCGAGGGTGACGCCGCCGACCTTGTGGACCTGCTCGTTGTAGTCGGTGATACTCCCGAGCCGGTCGACGTCGTTCTGCTCGTTGTAGCCGCCCAGTAGCGTAGTCATGCAGGCGCCGGCCATCGCGCTCGACGCACCGGCGAGCCGCTGGGTGATGGCGACCATGCTGCCGCCTTCGCCGCGGGACGTCCGGAGCAGCCACTTCAGGTGCTCCGGGTGGCTCCCGCTCCCTTTCTCCGGGTAGACGTTGTGGGCCTCGTCGATCCCGTAGAAGGTCGTTCCCTCGACGAGTCGAGTGCCGCCCACCACGTCGTCGCACAGCTGCTCCCAGTCCTCGTCGCTGAGGCTGCTGCGTCGCTCGACGACGAGCTGGGGGTTGTCCCGGAGGAGCGTCGCCCACTCCTCGGGACCGAACGCCTCCAGTTCGCGTTCGCCGGCGACGTAGTGCTTCGCGAGCCCGGCCTTGACGAGGCCGGTGAACTCGCCCTTGTCGTCGAGAACGACGGCGGTGTCGTACTCGGGGATGTTCTCCTCGATGATGGCCTGGGCGACGTAGCTCTTCCCGTGGCCGGTCCCGGCCGAGATGAGCATGTGCATCGCTTTAGGCCTCCTCGTCGCGGTCGTCGGCTTCGGCGCTCGTCGACGCTGCCGCGAGTTCCAGTCGGTCGCCGTGCCAGCGCGGGAGGTCGATGGTCTCGCCGCGCTCCAGTCGCGCCAGCGACTCCTCTCGGAGCGTCACGGACTGCCGCTGCTGCTGTTCCTCCCAGTGCCGCTCGTCGGCCCTGATGCGCTCGTAGGCCAGCCAGAGCACCGCCAGCACGACGACGAGCGCGGCGTACTGTTCCTCGAAGGTCGCGCGGTCCCAGACGCTCATGCCGACCCCTCCAGTTGGGCCTCGATGGCGTCGGTCGCGCGCCGCATCGCGTCCTCGGCTTCGTCCATCGGACCAGAGACGGCCTCCCGAATCGCCTCGTCCTCGCTCTTCTGGACGATCTCGGCCTCGAACTCCTCGAAGTCGACGCCCCAGCGGTCCTCGACGAAGATGGCGGCCAGGTGTCGGTCTTCCTCGCCCTCGATGCCGGTACGGTCGCGGATGTCCTGCGCCCACGACTCCAGGCGCGTCTCCCACTCGTCGTCGTCCATCGCGAGGAACTCGGTGGCGTCGGGCGCGTTCTCGTCGAGGTCAGGCCCCCAGTACTGCAGGTACACCTCCTTGGTGTTCTGGTGGAGAATCGAGCCCATCAGCTCGCCGAGCCGGTCGATCCGCTCGTCCTCGTCCGGGAGGTCACGCAGCTGCGGGTCGACGCCGGCGAGCTCGCACTGCCGGCGCGCGACCTCCCGGAAGTTGCGTTCGTGCTGGGTGAGCACCGACAGCCAGAGCCGCACCTGTTCGGACTCGCCTGGGTTCTGTGCCACTTCGCGCATCTTCTTCAGTTTCTTCCGGTCCAGCATCAGAGATCACCCGACAGCAGCTCGCTCACGAGGCTGTTCGCCACGTCCGTCTCCTGCAGCAGCACCATGCCGACCGCCGCCACGGTCCCGATGACGACCGCCTTCCCGGGCGGCAGGTCGGTGCCGTGGCCGGACTCCTCCAGCAGCTGGTCGACGCTGCTGGCGACGTTGAACGGCATCCCGCGCTCGCCGCGCAGCATCGCCGCGATGTCGTCGGCGTCCTGGTCGGTGTCGCCGTCGCCCAGCTCCTCGGCCATCGCGATGGCGAGCACGCCGACCACGCCGGCGTACATGTCGCCCACCGTGTCGCCGTCCTCGCTCTCGCTGGCCGCCGTCTCCTCGTCGCTCTCGACCTCTTCGTCGTCGGCGTCGTCCTCGTCGTCGGAGGATTCGAGGCCGTCCTCTTCGGCGACCTCGTCGCTGACCTCGCTGACCTGCTCGCGGAGGCCGTCGAGGTCGGCGCGCTCGTCGGCCTCGATCTCCGGCTGGTCCGACTCGTCGGCGTCGTCGGTGTCCTCCGGTGGTTCTTCGGGCGTGTCTTCTGGCTGCTCTACGGGCGGTTCGTCGCCGGTAGCGTCGCTCACGGCTGGTCCTCCGCCCACGCTTCGAGGGCGTCGACGGCGGTCTGCGTGGGCTGTTCGCCGTCGACGGGCTCGTGGCCGTCCTCGGTGATGTGGAAGCGGTACTGCTCGGTTTCGCCGGTCGCGTCCTCGACGGTGACGACGCGCCGGGTCTGCTGGCCGTCCGGCGTGTTCTCGTGCTCAGTGGTGACTGTCGTTGGCATCGTTACGCGATGGGGTCGGGCGATGGCCCGCTCTCGTCGGTGTCTGTCTCGCTGTCCGCCTCGTCTTGCTCGCTCTCGTCGACGGTGGCCGCATCGTCCGGATTCTGCCGGTTCGCGCTGGTGAGCGCGTAGGCGACCGCCACGATGACGCCCGCGACCAGCGCCCAGGCGGCGCCGAAGCCACCGGAATCGCTGGTGTTCTGGCTGGTCGTTTGGCTGGTCTGCTGGTCGTTGTCGCTGGTCTGCGAGTCGGTGCCGTCGCCGGATTCCGGCTGGTCGGCCGGCTGGTCGTCGCCGGTGAGCTCGCCCCACTGCTCCTCGTAGGGGTCACTATCACCGGATTCCGCCTGGTCGCTTCCGGTGGTCTCGCTGGTCTCTGGCTGGTCTTCGGGCGGTTCTGGGTCGTCGTCGGCGTCGGCCGCCGCGCTACCGGCCGATTCTGGCTGGTCGTTCTCGGTGGGTTCGCTGGTCTCTTGCTGGTCTACGGGCTGTTCTCGGACGACGGCCTCGAGCTCGCTCCAGTCGTGGTCGCCGTCGACTCCCGACTTGGAGTTGACGTGCGAGCGCACCTGCTGGAGCGACTTGCCCGGGCCGAAGTCACAGACCGGGCACCAGTGTGGGTCGGGCACGGTCAGACGGCCTCCGCTGTGGCGTTGAGTTGCATCGTCAATACGCGAGGAATGGACGGCAGAGAGGCGCAAAGACAGCCGGATTACTGTGTTCGCACTATAGTCTCGGCAACGTTTAGGAGGCTGTCGGGCGTGGGTCTGGGTGTAGTCATGGCGATGAATCAGTTGGTGTCCATCGGCGGGACGTCGGTGGGTGTGACGCTGCCGATGGACGAGCTTCGCGACGAACAGTTGGTCTCGGGTGGGACGAACGGCGAGCCCCTGGAGATCGAGGAGACGCTGCTACGCGTCGAGCGCTTCGACCGCGGCGCGTGGCAGGTGGTGCGGACGGACGAACACGACTTCCCCGCGTACATGGAGCGGCCCGCGTTCTGCCAGCAGGCACAGCCGACCGTGGAGGCGTAGCTATGGCGGGGAACATCGAGCAGTAGTTGGGTCAAGTCAGATTTGTTGGTGGAGTACGGCGGCTGGGAGGACTGGGATACGTTCCGGGAACACTACCTCTGGCAGTACTCGGTGAAAGCTCAGCAGCGGGCGAGGGAGAAGGTTCCGTGGTTATGACTCGGCTGTAATCTTGGCGCTACTCTGAGACTATCGGTATGCCAGTATCAACTAAGGGGAAGGATATTTCATCCTTGTCTGAAAAGTACGATTTGTATGAAGATATCAGTGTTCGACGGGGAGGAGCAGGTCCACTACAAGGAATTAGCAGGCGACATCTCGGACTATGATGTCATCATCAGCTCCTCTACACCCGTTGAATTCCCCCCGAAGCAGATCGACGAAGCCCCTCCAGAACCGCCCGAGGTAGACCCAGACACGATTGAAACAGATACCAACCGAGACATCTACAAACGAATCCGTGATAACCCGGACTCGCTACCCGGGAAAATTCGTAACGTAATCTATCAGTGGCAGGTTCTGACGCGAGAACAACTGGATGCCTGGCTAGAGTCCGAGGACTACGCTGCACGGAGCGGCGGAGTGAGGGCGACGCTAATCGTCCTCGAGAACGTCACCAACGAGGTGAACCGAATCGGAGAAGATGGTGACGAGATGCGGATAGTCTGGAGTGGGGAAGTCTAAGTCAGTCGGTTGATTCAGATCGCCCGACCATCTTCTCGTATTCCAATCCCTTTCTCGCGGCTCTCATGAACTTCGCCTCTATACAGTCGTAAGACCGATTCTGATTCGTGCAGTCGAGATTCTCCGGGATATCCACAGGAGTGATATCCCACTCGTCTGAGAGATAGACCTCTTCCGGGTTCTTGGCAATCCACCGGGCGCAGTTGTTGAGCTTCTCTGCGACGAAGTGGGCAGCGACCATCTTCATCAGAACCCTTGCAGGGAGGTCAGTTCCGTCCAGAATGTCGGTTTCGAGATGCACATCCTCGTACTCATCCTTCGGGAAGTGCTTGTCGACGACTCCTACGGCATCTGACTGCCCCCCAGAAACCATCTCGAGCAGTTCGTATTCGATTGGGCGGTCTACGTCCGCTCTCCTGGATCGAATAGCCTGGAGAGTTGTTGCATCCGGGGCCTCATCACTGAATGTTGTGACGACGCTCTCGAGGAAGTTCCGGACCTTCTGCCGCTCGTCGAACTTCTCGGCATACTGGGTCAGATACTCCCAGGTGCGATTAAGTGGAATCTCTACACTCTCGACTGAACCGGCGTAGCCGCGATACAGCTGGATCTGGAATCCGACTGGGTGAGTGATTTCCTCGTTGATCAGTGCCGACAGTGGGTGGCGAGGCGTCTCGTCGTTCGTCTCCAGGTCCACACGGAACTCCCTCATCTCGTCGTAGGGGACGTGATGGCGGAAGCTCCGCGAGAGACTCAGCTTCCGTCGCTTTCGCGGGGTGGTGTCCTCGTCGCTCAGGTCGTAATCAATCTCGGGTGGTGTCTCCGAGACTTGTGGTTCCCACTCTGACGTGTCGATATCTTCTTCCTCGAGAATCCCCAAGGCGATTCGGTAGGACATGGTCGGCGGAACGGCGTCCCCGATACGCCGACGCTTCTGAGAAATCGAGGTCCCCGTGAACTGGTACGTGATGGGGAAACCCTGAATCGTCGCTAGCTCTCGCAACGTCGGCTTCCGGAATGGGCTCAAAGAGGGCATCTCCGACGGGGGAGCATCCTCCTCGTAGACGAGCGTCTCCCTAGCGATTCGGCGGTTCATCGCCAGGACTGTCCTCGATGGCTTGTGCTTGTCGTCGGGGAACGACATCGGCCCGTAGAACGAGTGGTCCTCCTTCCGGACGCGGACCTCCTTCGCCTCCCGGTCCGTGAAGTGGCTATTGTAGTAGTGATTCGAGAGTTTCTCCGGTGGAATGTCGATATCGTAGGATGGAATCGGGTCCTCGACGGTCCCCGAGTCACCATACCGTTCGGTCGGCCGGTGGAATGCCTCCCGAACCTCGTCGAAGTTCAGCGCCGAGAAATCTGCATCAGCAGGCTCCAGGAAATTCCCCGAGAACAGGCGGGAACGACGCTGTGGTGTCCCGTATTCGTTGCAATCGAGAACTTCGCGTTCCGGGATGTGGACCTGCTCTCCCTCGTCCAGCCACGGTATCTCTCCTTCGCCGAGACCCCGGTACTCCGCGAGATGCTTGTCCAGGCGCGGGACGTTCTCCATCACCCAGTAATCGGGATTGAGTTCGTGGACGAAGTAGAGGAAGCGGTCGACGAGCTCCATCCCCTTCTCGATATCGCCGTTCCCCCCGTTCTTCGACGCGGAGAACTCCTTGCACGGAGGAGAGCCGATGAGGATATCGACATCCGACGGCAGAACGTCGGGCTCCAGTTCCATGAGGTCGGCCTGAACAACCACTTCGGAGGGCAGTTCATCGAGCTCCGAGAGGTCGGGCTCGATTAGCTCCATCTCGTTGGGCGCATTCAGACAGTAGGTCTCACAGGCTCCAGCCTCAACGTCGACGGCGTACGAAGGTTCCAGGCCAGCCTGGCGGAATCCCTCGCTAAAGCCGCCACCTCCGCAAAATAGGTCAACAACGGTGAAATCCATCTCCATAGTTATCTGTCGATCTGATTCATCATAGATCTTGGGATCTGTTCATTGCTCTTCATGCTTCTTTCCATCGGCGTAGTACAAGCAGTAGTCCGACGCGAAGCACTCCTCGCACTGTGGAGACTGCGCAGTACATATCTCCGCTCCGAAGTCCAAGAGCGCGAGGTTGTACCGCTCGGGTTCGTCCTCCGGGACGACCTCGGACAGTAACTCGGCTTTCTCGGAATCGGCCTCCGGCCAGTCATCCCCGAGAATCCGCTCGAATATCCGGTTGACGTTCGTATCACGGATAAAGTACGGCTTACCGAGACCGAAGCACATCGTAGCGTGCGCCACGTACTCTCCAACACGTGGCAGTTCACGGAGCTCCTCTGCACTTCTCGGAATCGTGTTACCATCGACAGTCTGGGCGAGCTCTTTCAATGCTTCTGCCCGCCGATTCTGGAGGCCGGTCGGTCTGATAACCTCCGCAATCTGGTCCTCGTCGGCCTCACGAAGGGCTGGCAGGTCGGGGAACTCCTGTAGGAACTCAGGAATCACTCGGGCGACAACGACAGCCCGTGTTCGGGCAAGGAAGAACTCTGACATCAGGACCTCGTAGAACCTCCGCTCCGGCTCCCGCCAGGGAAACTCGCGGAGGTTCCCGCGGGACCACGTGAGGAGGCCTTCACGGAATTCTACGGCCCTTTCGGGGAACACAGCACCGCTTGGTATCGCAGGAATTTAAATTGCAATGGCGCACGACGCCAGTAATGTCAGATTAATATGCTTATGGTAGATCTTATGTGATTGGCAAGTGTATGTGAACTTACGCCACCGCTGCATCCGGAGCCAAAGTGTGCTCCGCGAAAGTGGCAGGAGCCAACATGAACTCCACCTACGAGCTCACCCCCCAGCGGGTACGTGAGATTGTACCGCAGGATGCCGTCGGTTTCTACCGGCTTGGCATCGTCAAAAACGACCAGTTCTGGCCGCTATACATCGGTCGATCTGACCGCGGACTCCAGTCCCGACTCCTCCAACACAGCCGCCAGCGGCCCGGGGTCACCCATTTCCAGCCCGCGGTGACTCGGACGATTCGTCGGGCCTTCGAACTCGAGTGCAGAGGATGGCATCTCCACGGTGATAGGCTGGAGAACGACATCCACCCAGCACGACCCAAACGAATCGGGTACGAGTGCCCGTACTGCGACCTCAAAGAGTCGATTGAAGAGACAGCCGAGAAGCAGGGACAGAGAGCCTAAATCAACCATTATAACCAAACACTATGACAGAGAAATTCGGCAAGGTCCGAGAGTTCGCGGGCGATGAGACGTTCCTCATGGGCGCCCGTGACCTCGGTATCGGGACGGTCGACGCAGTCTCGGAACTCGTCGACAACAGCATCGACGCAGAAGCAAACGAAATCCACGTCAACGTGGAGAAGAACGGCGACAACCTCCGAATCTACGTGGAAGACGACGGTATCGGGATGCCTCAGACCATCGAGGAAGACGGTGACGAGTACGATGGTCTGCCCTACGTTCTCTCGTTTGGCGGCCGTCAGAAGGACAGAGACGTGGAAATCGGTAAATTCGGGTGGGGTCTCTCAGCATCCGCCACCTGCCAGGCCCGTTTGACGAAGGTCTGGACGAAGCGGGAAGACGAAGACGAGTGGCGCTACACCGAGGTCGATCTCGAACGGATGGACGAGACGGGCGATACGCGACCACCAGATTCCCAATACAAGGAGATAGATGACGATTTGGACATTGCCGACCGAGACAAGGACAGCGGCACTATCGTGGTCTTCGAAGAGGTAGACCGAGGGGATTACACTCGAGCTGGTGACGCGGAAAACGCTCTCGTAAAGCACCTCTCCCGGGTGTATAGACGTTTCCTCCGAGGAGGTCGGACCATCACGGTGAACAGGACCGAACTGAGGCCATTCGACCCTCTCTACCGGTGGGAAGATGCCCACAACCCCCACGACGTTCCAACGGTAGACGACCTCTACTACGAGGACTCTTTCGAGGTTGAGGCTCACGAGGACGACGTCGATGGAACGTACGAGGTCAAGGTCAAAATCGCGTGGCTGGATGTTAAAGAAATCCGGAGGAAGGACGAATGGAGTGGCAACTGGATGAGTAAGGTGGGACTCACCGAAGAAAACCAGGGCTTCTACCTGGTCAGAAATGGCCGGGAAATCGGCGGGGGGCTCACCTTCGGGCTCTTCAACCGGCACGCCGACAAGAACTACTTCCGCGGCGAGATTCAGTTCCCGCCAGAACTGGACTACCACTTCGGGATTACGACGAACAAGAGCAAGTTCTCGCTGAAGCAGACGATGCGGGACAAGCTCCGGGAATCGATAGGGGATGTCCCCAGCCAGATTCACCAGAAGACCCGTGAGACAATCACCGAGCTTGAGACGCAAGCCGAGAAGGAATCGCGAGACCAAGAGCAAACGGTCAGCGAGAAAATCGCCGAGGAGGGCGACAAGGTACTGAAGAGCCGAGATCAGCTGGACGAAAAAGAAGAGGAAGAGCTGCAGGAGGAGATACAAGAGGAAAAACAAAAGAAGATACAGGAAATCGAAGAGGACCCCTCTCTAGATGAAGACGAGAAAAAGGAGGAAAAAGAGAGAGTAAATAAGGAGTACGAAGGGTACATGCGGTACCCCTTCAAAATCACCTACGACACCCTGGCGAGCGGGCAGTTCTATGAAATCGACAAGAAGGGGAAGCAGACCAGGGTGGTCCTGAACGATGGCCACAAATTCTTCGAGGCCTACGAGAAAGCGACTCAGGGCCCCGTCGATCGGATTCACATGGACCTCCTGCTGCTTTCAGCAGCACACGCGGAAGACCTCCACAGCGACAACGAGAAGATGCAGAAATACCTGAAAGAATGGCGCAGAGAGTGGTCCACAGCGCTACGCGTCTTCCTAGAGGAAGAGGAGGACACCGTGGACGAGGCCGTGAAAGAAATCAGAGACCCCCTCTCAGTAGACGACTGAGATAACTAGGCCCTCGAACCCCATCGGTTGCCCGGCCGCGGCTGATTTTCAGCGTCTAACTCGCCGTCGAGATACTGCTGACCCCACGTCGTAATATCGAACCAGCCGCTTCCGGTCGCAGCGGCCAGGCCGGCCTCTGCCAATTTTTCGCACCGTTCACGAATCTGCCCCATCGAGACTTCCATCTCGGCAAACCGTGGAACCTCGCTCATCAGCATGGGGTTCGATTCACCCGACTCTTGGAGGTGTTCGAGTATCCGCTCGTCCAACTGACGCATCCACGTGGCGTGCTTCCTCATCATCGTGGCTACGGAGGCTACGACTGCGCGGTTTCGCCGTTCTCTGCCGACTGGTCTTCGAGCGTGGAGGCGTCGAGGTCGCCTTCGAGGTACGCCTCGCCTTCGTCGGTGATGATGTAGACGCCGTTCCCGAGGTCCTTCAGCAGGCCGTGGTCGGCGAGCTTGCGAAGTCGCCGAGAGATGTGTGGTCGGGTGATACGGAAGTAGTCAGTATCCTTCACGTCAGGGGCAGAGACGGAGTCGTGTGAATCCGCCCACTCTAGTAGCCGGTCGTCCCACAGAGTCATCCACGCAGCGGACCGTCTCATTGTCATCATTCTCATTTCGGCACGCAGTGGTCCTATTTGTCTGCAAAAGTGCTGTTAGAGTAGTCTCGTGCTAAAGTAATCTTAGTGAGCTTCTAAACTCGTACCGTACATTTATGAACACAAGGCGTTACAGAGTTAAATGCGAAGACCGCTGGCTGGTCGTAGACGACTGTTGTCGGGCGTAGGAGAACGGGACGCGGTGCAACGCGCCCCGAGAAGCGGTTTCGCAGTGCGACCATGCAAACTGCGAACCACAACGCGGGCCCGAAGGCCCGCACGACCAGAGACGCGTCGCTCCCCCAAGAATCCAGCGAGAACACGCCCTGCGACGACTGCGGCGTCCGGGACGCCGAGGGCATGAATCCCGCCGGCCGCTCGCTCTGCCGACCCTGCGCGCGCCGCGCCCAGACGCTCATCGCAGACGGCGGCACCAACGCCGAGGCGCTCGCAGAAGCTGTCGACGATCTCCGGGACATCCTCGATGACCCGCAGACGCGGAACTTCGAGGTGTCCAACGAGGGCGACTTCGTAACGGTCACGGCGCCTACCGGCTGTTCGCTCACCAAGAGCCTGCTCGACGTCATCGAAGAAGACGCCGGCCTCGTGCTCCGAGCGGTGTATCCGGCCCCTTCGTTCAGCTTTGCTGGACGCTTCGAGCTCGCGGACGACGAAGGTGGTCACGATGACTGACGCCTCCCTCGCAGACCTCTCGGCGTTCCAGCGCGACGTGCTGTGGACGCTCGCGAAGGACGGCGCGAGCAAGGGCCTGGCCGTCAAGGGCTCTCTGGAGGACTACTACGCCGAGAACGTCAATCACGGCCGGCTCTACCCGAACCTCGACTCGCTCGTCGACCACGGCCTCGTCGCGAAGAGCCAGCGCGACCGTCGCACCAACGAGTACCAGCTCACCGATGCCGGCCGAGCGGCGCTCGCCGACCGCCTCGACTGGCAGGACACCGACGAGGTGCAGCGATGAGCGACAGGCTCGTCTGCGACGACTGTGGCGACCCGCTGAAGGCCGACACCATGAGCCTCGCCGACCCCTCGCGCTGCAAGGACTGCGTCGAGGACGACCAGAAGGAGGACACCGATGAGTGAGCGCGCGAACGCTCGCGACGAGTGGCGGGCGGCCGAACTCGCCGACGAGGGCATGCTGTCCACCGCCACGACCGCGCTCGCAGTCGCGCGTCGGCGCGTCAACCATGCGGCGGCCGAGGGGGTGAGCTACGAGTGAGCCGGCCCGGGCATCGGTTCGGGCTGCTCCGGGACCTCCACGCCGACGGCTGCGAGGGCCGCGACTCGGAGTACTCGAAGTGCGCGCCGGTCGTCCTCGACGACCCCGAGGACGCCGGGCAGACCATCGAGGTCGTCGTGATGGAGTGGTGCGGCGACTGCGGCGCGGCCGACTGGGAGGTGGTCTGACGTGCAGGCTGGCGACGACTGTGTGAACTGCGGCGGCGAGATGCGACGCGTCTACGCGCAACTCGACCAGGGGACTCGGTACAAGTGCCGGAACTGCCGGTGGAGCTGGACTGACCACACCGACACGGACTGGGGGCTGGTCTGACGTGCAGCCCGAGGAACTCACGCCGCGGGAGGCGTGGGAGCGGTACATCGACCGGCGACGGCCGGAGTCCACCGACCACTCGATGAAGACGTACTACTATCGGCTCAAGCAGTTCGTCGAGTGGTGCGAGGGCGAGGGCATCACGCGCGTCGGCGACCTCTCCGGCTGGACGTTCGAGAACTACGAGACCCACCGCGCCGGCCAGGACCTCGCGCCGGTCACGCTGAACGGCGAGATGAAGGACCTCCGGCTGTTCGTCGAGTACCTCGAACGCATCGAGGCCGTCGAGGGCGGCCTCAGCGACCGCGTCCACATCCCGAAGGTCAGCGACAATCAGGCGAGCAGCGACAAGAAGCTCGCCACCGAGGACGCCCAGCCGCTCCTCGAGTACTACCGGCGCTACGACCGCGGCTCCCGGAACCACGCGCTCCTGGAGGTGTTCTGGAACACGAGCGCTCGCCTCGGCGCGGTCCGGGCGCTCGACGTCCGCGACTACCACCCGGACGAGCAGTACCTGGAGTTCGTGCATCGCCCGGAGAGCGACACCCCACTGAAGAAGAAGGTCAACGGCGAGCGCCCGGTCGCGCTCTCCGAGGCCGCTGCGGACGCGCTCGACGCCTACCTGAAGAGCAGCGACCGCTGGGACAAGCGCGACGACCACGGACGCGAGCCGCTGTTCGCGTGCCGGCTCGGTCGCCCGGGCCAGAACACGGTGCGCTGCTGGACGTACATGGCGACGCTGCCGTGCCTGCACGGCGACTGCCCGCACGGCCGCCAGCGCGAGACCTGCGAGTTCACCGAGCGGAACCACGCCAGCAAGTGCCCGAGTTCGCGCAGCCCCCACCAGATTCGCACGGGCTCGATCACGTACCAGCTCGACTCCGGGCTGCCGCCCGAGGTCGTGGCGACTCGCGTGAACGCGAGCGTCGAGACCATCAAGAAACACTACGACAAGGCGACCCCGCGCCAGCGGATGCAGCGGCGCCGTCGCCGGTACGTCGACCGCCTCGAATTCGACGCATGACCACTACCGAAATCCACCACCAGAAACAGATGCTTCACAACACCGACACGCACGAAATCGCCAGAGGGCGAAGGCCCTCCGGCCCCACTTCTTCAGAACTACATCGCGAAGCGACGCGTGGGTCTCGCGGTGGTCCAGTTCAGACCTGGTCGCACGCCTTGGCGACGGCTTCCAAATCAACGCCTGCGTCGGTATCGACGC
>Ga0207754_100267_pt1 | contig 23359 bp, 16 predicted proteins | sample A23E1SouthBayCA_FD_187728 | JGI IMG/M metagenome (GOLD analysis project Ga0207754, IMG submission 187728) | Aerobic enrichment media microbial communities from Eden Landing Ponds, California, USA - A23 E1 (SPAdes) | ecosystem: Environmental > Aquatic > Marine > Unclassified | place: Emeryville... | reverse complement strand
GGGAGATTCGGACGTCAACGAGTCGATGATCACGGGAGAGTCCAAGCCCGTCTCGAAGGAGCCCGGCGACGAGGTCATCGGCGGCACCATCAACGGCGATGGCAGTCTCCGCGTCCGCGTCGGTGCGACAGGCGAGGAGACGACGCTTGCTGGCATCATGCGGCTCGTCGAGGAAGCCCAGCAGAGCAAGTCCAAGACCCAGGTGCTGGCCGACCGCGCGGCCGGCTGGCTGTTCTACGTCGCGCTCGGGGCGGCAGTCGTGACCGCAATCGCCTGGACGGTCGCGGTGTCGTTTGACGCGACCGTCATCGAGCGCGTCGTGACGGTTCTCGTCATCGCCTGCCCACACGCTCTGGGACTCGCTATTCCGCTGGTCGTCGCGATCAACACTTCCCTGGCGGCGCGCAACGGGATGCTCGTGCGCGACCGCATCGCGATGGAGGACGCACGGAAGCTGGACGCCATCATCTTCGACAAGACGGGGACGCTCACCGAAGGCGAGCACGGCGTCGTGGATATGGCGACCGTCGAGGGCGTCGACGAGGACGACGCGCTCGCACTGGCGGCAGCTGTCGAGAGCGACTCTGAACACATGATCGCGCGAGCCATCCGCGAGGCAGCTGACGAGCGTGATCTCAGTGCCCCTGATGCTTCCAGCTTCGAGGCAATCAAAGGGCGAGGGGTTCGGGCGAACGTCGACGGCAACGAGGTGTACGTCGGCGGTCCGAATCTGCTCTCAAAGCTCGATAGCGAGGTTCCGGGCCACCTCCAGCGGTTTGCTGAAGATGCGGGAGAGAACGCCCAGACGGTGGTGTATCTCGTCCGTGATGGGGAGTTGATCGCCGCGTTCGCGATGGCCGACGTGATCCGCGAGGAGAGTTTCCGCGTCGTCGACGCCCTCCACGATTTGGGGATCGAAGTGGCGATGCTGACTGGGGACTCTCAGGACGTCGCCGACGCCGTCGCGAACGAACTCGGCATCGACACGGTGTTCGCAGAGGTCCTCCCCGAAGACAAAGACGAGAAAGTCCAGGAGCTCCAAGACCAGGGGAAGCTGGTGGGGATGGTCGGCGACGGCGTCAACGACGCGCCGGCGCTGACGCGGGCCGACGTCGGCATCGCAATCGGGAGCGGTACCGACGTTGCGGTCCAGTCGGCGGACGTCATCCTCGTGCAGAACAACCCGATGGACGTGGTTCGGCTGGTAAAGCTGAGCAAGGCGAGTTACCGGAAGATGCAGGAGAACATCGTCTGGGCGGCCGGTTACAACATCTTCGCGATTCCGCTTGCAGCAGGCGTGTTGGCACCGATTGGGATTTTGCTATCCCCCGCTGTGGGTGCGCTTCTGATGTCGCTGAGTACGGTGATCGTCGCGATCAACGCCCAGCTGCTCCGCCGCGTGGACCTGTCCATTCCCGAGCTTCCGGGCGGGACACCATCGGCGGAGCCACAGCCCGCTGACTGAGCCCCACTCTGGCTACTTCAAGAAGAATTCCGCCGTGTTGACCGTCACTTCGAACAGCCCTATGGGTGCTACGTAGGAATCGCTTCTTTGTTTTCGAGATACTGGGTTTCCCACTCACGACGTGCCTCTATTTCACGCTGACCGCGCTGTGTAACTGTGTATACGTTCGTCCGCTTGTCGAGTTCACCCTTCTCGAGCAGTCCTTTGTCGACGAGGTCGTCGAGATTCGGATAGAGGCGCCCGTGGTTGATCTCCTGTTCGTAGTAGTCGTCGAGTTCGTCTTTGATTGCGAGCCCGTGTGGTTCCTCGAGCCCGGCGGTTACATACAAGATGTCCCGCTGGAACCCAGTTAGATCGTGCATCCGTCTGTTCTCTATTTTGAGGGGTGGCATATGTTCTCTCTGGTACCCCGAGGCGATTTTGGCTTGACTGGGTCGGGGTCTCGCGTGAAAACTTCGAACCTTTATATAGTGGACAGGTGAATTCCGCGATGGAATGTCTGACCTAATCGTCAAAGCAGCCGTGAAGGACGCACTCTCGGACAACAACGTCTCGGCAGATTTCTACGACACGCTCAACGAGGAGGTCGCCGAACTGCTCGACGACGCCGCAGAGCGTGCCGAGTCCAACGACCGGAAGACGGTCCAGCCCCGCGACCTGTAGGCCTGCGTAACGCAGCCAAGCCCGTCACTCGAACGTAGCTTTTTGAGGTTCCTGTACAGAAGTTAGGAAACGAAGATGGCGGACGCACCGGATACCGAACGGCAGGCGGTCGAACCCGACGCAAAAGAGGTCCTTAGTGTGTCACAGCTGAACGACCGGATTGCGTCGGTCGTCCAGGACACGCCTGCCCTCAACGGCGTCCGCTGTATCGGCGAAGTCACTGATCTCCACCAGAACAGTACAGCGCTCTACTTTACGCTCACCGACGGCGACGCCGATCTCCCCTGTATGATCTGGGCGAACCGCTATCGGAAGATGGACGCCGACCTCGAGGACGGCACCGAGGTCATCCTCGAAGGTGATATTGACTACTGGACTGAGGGCGGGAAAATCGATCTCAAGCCGTGGGAGGTGATCGTCGTCGGCGACGGTGACCAGGCGGCTGCCGTTGAGCGACTGCGAAGCGAACTCGAAGAACGTGGCTGGTTCGACGACGAGCAGAAACAGCAACCGCCGGCGTTCCCGGAGCGGGTCGGTGTTGTGACCTCACTCCGAGGGGATGCTCGGTACGACATCCAGAGCGCGATCCACGAACAGGACCCCACCGTCGACATCTTGGTGAAGGATGCGACCGTCCAAGGGTCAGAGGCACCGACGTCTATCGCGAACGGGATTCACCATCTGGACCGCTCCGATGACGTCGATTCCATCATTGTCGGGCGGGGCGGTGGAAGCGATTCGAACCTCCAGGCGTTCAACACCGAGCGTGTCGCGGAGGCGATCTTCACTGCGAACACGCCGATCGTGACCGCTATCGGCCATACTGACGATCGGCTGATCGCGGACCGAGTGGCGGATATGGCTGCAATCACACCGACAGCGGCCGGCGAGTATATCGCGAAGTCTCGGAATGACTTCCTGGCTAGCGACATTGACCCGCTTGAGCAACAGCTTGAGGCCGCGTACGAGACCTTTGAACAGGAGCACGAACACGAACAGGAACTGGCCGAGGCAGTCGAAGAGGCGACCGCGCCTGAGGGTCTGTCGCCGGTTTACTACAAAGTTGCAATCGCCGTGCTGCTGGTGCTGTTGCTGCTCATCACCGCACTTTGGCTGGGGGTGATCTAAGCGATGGCGAAAGACTCGGATATCAGGAGTCGGATGAACCGCATCGAAGAGATTATCGATCAACTCGACGCGGATGAGGTTTCACTTGATGAAGGGAGTGAGCTGTACGAGGAAGGGCAGGAGTCGCTGACTGAAATCCGCGAGCGACTCCACGAAGGCCAGGGCGAGGTCATCGAGATCGAATGAGGAACGGGGACAGTATTGACTGTTTCTCCGCGTTAACCAACAGCCTGCCGTTGATCACGAGATTGTTGGTTAAGGTCGCTGACCACGGCTACCCTTCAGGCTTAACTGCGATGTGCTCCCATCTCGAACCGTTCGGCGAGAATTCCAATGTTCCATGAGACGGTTCTGATATTCGGCGTCTACCTACTCGCGTGTGGTGTAGCGTGGATCCTCCACGAGTCCGCACACTACGCCGTCCACAGGCTCTATGCGGAATCAGTCTCGTTCGGTGTCAATCGACGTGGCCCATACGTCGACGCCGTTTACGCCCCGTCTGCTCCGACGGTCGCTATCCGACTCGGTTCGATCGCACCGACCCTCCTCTATACCCCCATTGTCGTATTTGGAATCGTAGCCTATCTCTCGTCGAATCCGGTTCCACAGTTGGATCCAGTCGGGTGGTCGCTTGTCGCCGTTCCCCTCGTGATTTTGACTTTTCCGACGGGTGCTGATATCCAAGCGTGTCTCAACGCCTCAGAATAGCGTTTCTTAACGTGTATTCGGTCGGCGTCAGACAAACACTTCATTAGTTACATAGTCAGATTTTAAGAAAGTCATTGGCCGTCAGTATTTAGTAGATAAGACGCAAGTATGTGCAAATGTATCATGGCACAAGCCAGTCCCCGCAGTACCCCCCGTGAAACTGATACGGACGAGCGGTCCTCCGTGTCAGTTGAAGCGTGGTTGGAGGCGGTCAGTAGAGAACTGGATCCCGCCGAGTGCGAGGACCTCTCCGAACTCGGCATCTATTCGATCCACGAACACAGCAGCGCCCGCACGATCACCCTCCCCGAGGATGCGGACGAGTTCGAGGACGCGACGACGGTAAAGCAGTACTATTTCGAGGGCGAGGATTGCCCGCTTCTCATCGTTGCTCCGCTGCAGGTCTAAGTCGCCCTGTGGGTCGCAGATCAGCAGTCGGTGTCATCTTCTTTGTGGTCGGAATAGAATTGGATAAGGTACTGGAATCGGCCTGTATCACTCGTGAATGAGTCGAGTTCCTCCTGTAACCACTCGTATTTGTCCTGCGGGATTCGCATATTGATTCGGGCCACATCGTCGCTAACATCCGAGCTGGAGTTACTGGCGCTGGTCGCTGTGTCTGCGTCTGACATTAGTTCGACCCAAGCTATGCGGTCGCATATATCCCAGTAGAATGAGAACTTCTCTAGAGAACTTGGAGAACTTTGAAGATCTCCAAATTCATTCAAATTTTCTGACCTCTTTTGGTCGTGCTATCCTTTCCCACAAACGATGTGTGCTAAGGTCCCCTCCGGCGAGACGCCGGCCAGTACTGAGGAATCGACATCCGTCATTCGGATCATCCACAGGTCCATCGGCCCGATTCTGCTGGCGCTCCTCCCGCTGATCCTGTTCGTGGGGACGGCGGCCGCACAGTCGGATCCAGGGAGCGCATTCTGCGACTCGAACATGGCCGATACCATCCAGAACATCTTCACCATCATCCAGTTCGGTGGGCCGCTCATCGGCGGCGTCCTCGCGCTCGGCGCAACGGTGGCGATCCCGTTCACCCGTCGCTCGGACTGGAAGAAGGAGATGAAATCTGTCCGGAATCAGGGCCTGCTCTGGGGCGTGATCGTCGCCCCCCTCGGGACGGAGATCGTCCAGTTCATCCTGAACAACATCGTGGTCGGTGGCACGAGTTGTGGATTCTAACTACGCAACAGGATTCGCACTCGTCATGTCCGCCGTCCTCGTCGCATCGACAGCCGCCGTTCCAGTGGGCGCCCATCCCCCGAATAGTACTGACCACGGCGTTTCGGAGGAGACCTTTCACAAACTGTGGTCGGGGGATCAAGACGGTGCGACCGACGGTGCGAATCTGAGTAACGGGTCGGCGGTCGAGCAGCTTGGCGAGGGGACCGATGTCCCGTTCGATTCGCCCCCGCGGGCAGTTGAGCGATGGAACCGTGGCGACCACTCGGAGTTCCCGGCGACCAACAGCTCCGTGTCGATCCATCCACCAGATGCGGACCTCACCAGCGACCAGTTCATCAAGGAAGCCTATACTGAGGTGTTCGCCGTTCAGCCGTCCACCCGAGCGCGCCTCTCGTCGTCTAGACAGCCGCTTTACGTCGCTCCAGACGGGACGCTCCGCGGGACCGTCGATTACCGGGTGGCGGTGCCGCCTGACGACACCTCCGGCGATCGACGCGTCTACTGGAGTCTGGAGAGCCATCAGGTTGAGGAGACGAGACTCCTCGTCGACGGCGACGAGGAGACGACGGCTGGTGGTTCCCACACGCCGGCACTGTCGTACTCCTTGGATGGATACGCCGGCGAGGACCACCAGCTCACGCTCCAGGCGAATATCTCGGTCCGACTTCGGAAGGAGGTCGAAGTTTGTACCGCTCACAACGACGAAGGCGATTGTACCAACTGGGAGAGTTCCGTTTCATACCCGACCGAGACCGTCACGGTAACCGATTCCATCGAGGTCACGAAGTATGACCTCGCGGTATCAGGGTTCATCGCGGAGTATCCGAACGGTGATCTCGGCCTCGTCGTTTACAAGAACCAGCCGTGGCTCGGCTACCAGTTGCCCAACGGTGATGTCCGAGGTGTCTGGCGGTTCTACTCAGCCCGAGACAAGGACTGGGATACGCTGGTCTACAGCTCGGACGACGGACAGCGGACCGCCCACTCACCGCTCCATCCACTCCAGGTGAACGCGTACCCCATCGAGACGGGGCCAACGCCGTCGCCCCGCCGGAACGTGACGATACTGGATGTGTACGGGACGTCGACGTCGCCGCCGACGCTCCCGTCGAACGTTCACCTGGACGTTCTCACGGAGCCGTACACGGCCAGCTACGGCATCGCGACGCGAGCCACGACCGACGAACAGCCCGAAACCGTCCGTGCGTGGGGACTCGTCAGAGGGGTTGAGGCGGACCGGCCCGGCGATGAGTTCGCTCGAATCCAGATTGACGAGAGCAACCTCACCCTTGGGGTGGTGAACCAGACCGAAGACACCGTCACCGTCCGGGTGACGCTCCTGAACGCGAATACCGACGCACCAATCAATACCGGCGAACGGGACGGCTACGTTGTCGTCAACGGGCAGCGGGTGAACACGACCGGGAACGGAACCGTCACGACGACGATTGAACGTTCCCCTGGCGGTGTGTCGGCCCGATACGAACCCGGCCACTGGTGGCTCAATCCTCCCGGCTATACCGGCGACTCGGATACCGTCCTGCTGCAAGGCTCAGTGCTCCAGCTGGTGTCGACGCTGTTCCGGATCGGCGTTCCCGTCTCGCTGTTCCTCCTTGCAGTGTTCTTCATCGATCGGATTACAGGGTGGCGTATCTGGCCCCCGTGGAGGTCACTATAATGATCAGAGAACATTCAGAATCCCATGACCGGAATTCGGAACGGTGGATTAGTCGACGCCGTCTTTTGGCTTCGTCTGGAACAGTCCTGCTTACAGGAGTAGCAGGGTGTTCCGGAACCGATGGTCCCGGCAACCAGACTGAATCCCCAACAGGTTCGTCCTCAACGTCGCCGTCTACAGATTCGGTATTTGAGGAGATCAGCTTCGCGGGACCCAACCTTGTGGTGACGCTGGCTGATGATCACGATGTCGACCAACTCAATCTGATTGGCCCAGATGGTACTACGTTCGAACAGTCAACCGTTGCACAGGGAGCTACAGGAGTCGAAATACAGATCGTCTTCAAGACTGGTGGGACGTACTCTGCCGGCGAGTACGAGTTAGTCGCCGTTACCGGGGAGTCGTCTGAGTCGATGTCGCTGGAGCTTCGGCCCGATATCCAGATCGTCGATGTCGAGCCGGAGTTCGATGAAGATGATGGCTACAGTAGCGGTCGGCTCTTTGTGACGGTCGAGAACGTCGGTACTGGTCCCTCTTGGGTGTATAATATTGGCTTCCGGAATGCGCCGTATCGGAACGCACCTGAGGTCATCGAAGGAGACGGCGTTGCTGATACAACGTTCGAGCGTCCGGAGGCGAGCGAAGAATTCCTCAGCCCTGGTACTGAACGGGAATTCCTGAAACAACGGGGTGTTCTCGTCATCGATGACAACGACGATGTCTCATGTGAGAGTGATACTGCAGAATTAACCGTCGTTGTTCAGACCCCACACGGAGATATTGAGCAACCAATTCGGGCGGAACTGTCCGGTGGATACCACATCGACGACCAAGGCGCGATCCAACACCCGTGTAAAGACGTCCAGATTGAACTACTGGACGGGGGTGGAGACAATGCGTAGTCCCGTTCGATTCCTAATTCGCTCTATCGTCGTCTTCTTCGGGCTACTGAGTACGGGCACTGCTCCGGTTTTAGCTCAAAGTGACGGGGGCAGCGATGGCGGTGCTCTTGGAGACATTATCATCAACGCTATTCAAGAACTCCTTGAGATACTCTTCAGTCCCATAGAGACCGTCATCGAGAACCACGGTGATGCAGTCTTGCGGACAGTGGTGGGTACTCCCCATCCAGATTCGGTGTTCAATCAGCCGACGAACGCAGCGTGGCCCGGAATTTACGACTACTACTGGGAGATGATCATCCCGCTTTCGCTATCGCTGTACGGCCTCTCAATCGGCATTGTCATATTCCTTGAATCGACGAGTCACTTGTTCAACGGATACCACCGTTCGAAGCTCAAGAAACGCGCCTTCGCCGGACTTCTCGGTATTCTATCGTGGTGGTGGATCGCAGCGCTATCGTTGCGGTTGATGGATGCATTAGCTGGGTTCCTCGTCCCCTCGGTGTCAGAGATCTCGCTATTCCAGACGCTGTCGTTCACTGGGATGGGCGTGCTCGGCACGGTCGTGGCTCTCTCAACGAATTTGCTCCTATTCGTGTTGATCGGCCTGATTTACCTCGCGAGACAGCTGGCACTCTACCTATTCGTGTTCCTGATGCCACTACTCATTGTATTCTGGATCCCTGGCGTCGGGCCGTTCGCCCTAGTCTCGAAATTCATGAAGAAGTTGGCCGGATTCTACGTCCCTTTCCTGTTTATGACGGTCCCAGTTGCTCTCCTGTTCCGTCTCGGGGACATCTTGGGAACGAGTTTCGGCCCCTCAGCTGGTGAGTTCGGGGCTTGGTTGACGGCACTCGTTATCCCGCTTCTCGCCGTTGCCTCTCCGTTTGTTTTGTTCTGGCAGGCCGGGGCGTTGTTCTTCATCGCCGACAGGGCGGCCAGACATATGTCTGCTGAGAAGGCCCGTAGTCGGTTGTCTAGAGGGCGTGAACAAGTCCAATCGGCCAAACAGGGTGGGAGAAACTTCGTTCGAGGAGTGCGCGATGAGCCCGCAGTCAAGAGCGGTGGCCAATACGTCTTGAACTCTGGTGATTCGAGAGCCCACTCTACCGGCCAACGACTCAATACGACTGGCTCTCGCCTCCGTGAAGCGCTCACCGACGGCAGTGGTGGAGGGGGAGGAAACAGCGGAGGCGGAGACTTCGACGGCGGAAGTGATGGTTCTACGGCCGGCTCCACCACCAGCGAGGATAGTAGTGGGAACGATGGAAGCGAGGAGTTCGATCGAGACGATGCGTTCCGGGACCCCCAGACTCGGAACCGGAATCGAGATTCAGCAGATGACCCGCCACGCTACATCCACTAACAACCTATGAGCTCCGCAACTGACCCCGCAAAACGAATTCCGAAGTCGCTCGGTACCGACACTCAGTTCCTCGGGAAGTACTCGCTGACGGACCTCGCCGTCGCGGGCCTTCCCGGCGTACTGGTAGTCTTGGTGACGCAGGTCGTTATCCCACCGTCACTCACCGTTAGCGGCATTCCGGTGTCCGCCCTCACGATCCCACTCGCAGCGATTGCGATCGCCTTCGGTGGGCTGTTCGTCTACCTCACCCCCGGCTACACCAACAGTCTCGACTGGCTCGGCCTGTTCGTGAATTTCCATCGCAGCGAGACAGAGATCGCCCACGAGGAAGCGAAGGAGTACACCCACGTCGAGCGCGTCTACCCGCGACAGAACGCCATCGAGCGGACGGATCGGGCCCTTGTCGGAGCCGTTCAGGTGTCGCCACCGACGATGGCGCTCGCGACCGACGAGGAGTGGGCCCAGAAGGCGGAGGCATTCCAGGACTTCGTCAATACGACCGTCGAGTTCCCGATCCAGATTTACTCGACGACGCAGGCGTTCCCCGCCGACGAGTACGTTGGGCGGTACGAAGACCGGTTGAGCGACCCGGACGTCAAATCGAACGAGAAACTCCAGGCGCTCATCGAGCACTACGTCGACTGGTACGACCGGGAGCTGGCGCAGCGTCAGATGACCATTCGCGACCACTACGTCCTGATTCCGGTGCGACCTGAGGAGGTCCGATACGAACGGGCCAGCCTCCTCGAAAAGCTCGCTGGGATCCCTGTGCTGGGCATCCTCGTCCAGATTGCCACGGCGCCGCCGGAGGAGGAAGAGCGAGCCGCGATGCTCGAGGAACTGGACGAGCGGCGCCGGCGGGTCGAGCGCGGCCTCCGCGGCATCGAGGGGTGTGACACGCGCCCCGTTGATGCGGCCGAACTCACCCGCCTCATCGCGGAATACTGGACCGGCACGGAAATCGAGTACGGCGACCCCAAACAGGTGCTTCGAACGTCCCCCGTCATCAACAAGTCATGATTGGAAACCTGCTTCCGTTCACCAGCTCGGATAGTTCGGAAACCGACGACGAGGCCACGGCAGACGAGGCCCCCGACGAAGAGGGGGAAGATGCTGAATCACAGTTTACCGTGGACTACGAGGCCGACGGTGAGGCAGTCGACGGCATCCCCGAGATCCACCAGACCGTCGTCTCGCCGTCGAGTATCGAGCGCACGCCCAGCGCCCTCCGGACTGACACCCAGTGGGCGCAGAGTCTGTGGGTTGGCGAATACCCCGACGCGCCGATGGATGGCTTCCTCGAGAAGTTGTACGCCGCAGCAGAGACCCAGCAGACGGATGTCAGTATCCACATCGACCCCCGCGATACGCGGGAGACGCTGGATTCGCTGGAGAACAAGATCGAGGACCTCGAAGCCGACTACGAGTATCTGACCGAAAAACATCGGGCGAGCGCACGGGGCGTCGAGAAAGACCTCGAGGATCACCAGGAGATGTACGACGTCCTCCGGAACACGACGATGCAGGCGTTCGACGTCTCGATGTATCTCACGGTCAGGAGCGACGAGCGTGACAACATCGACGCTGAGTCGGTGTCGACGACGGCCCGGCAGGCCCCCGCGAATCTGACGCCGGTGACGCCCCGATGGTCCCAGCTGAAGACCTTCACGTCAGCAAGCCCGATCGCCCTCGATCAGTTCAACGAAACCCTCGACAGCAAGACGCCGATGCTCGGCGGGGCCGTCGGCGCGATGTTCCCCTTCGTTTCCGGTGCGTTTGCGGAACCCGGGATCGAGTACGGAACGTACGCGCTGAATTCGAGCCCGCTCATTCTCGACCGCTTCAAGCGGCAAACCGGCTACTGTATGATGGTTATCGGTCGGCTCGGCGCGGGCAAATCCTTCGCGACGAAGCTCCGGCTGGTGCGGCGAGCAATGTTCGACGAGGATACGGTCATCATTATGCTCGACCCGATGCGGGGGTTCGCCGGCGTCAACGAGGCGCTCGATGGCGAGCGTATCACGGTCGGTGGGCGGCGGGGCCTGAACCCGCTGGAGATCAAACCGACGCCCGACCACGTCCTCCAGGAGGTCGACGACCTCGACCCGTGGGGCGAGCAAATCAACTGGGTGATGACCTTCTTCGCGACGTTCTTCGAGCACGTCGCAGACCATCCACTCGGCGAGCGCAACCAGACCCTCCGGCGGGCCGTCCAGGAAGCCTACGAGAAGCGCGGGATCACCCGCGACCCGGAGACGCACACCCGGGACTCGCCCACCATCCACGACGTCATTACGGTCCTCGAGGAGATGGTGGAAGACCCCGAGGAGTACGGCTACGTCACTGACGGAGAGCAGGAGGCCGTCCAGTCTGATGCCCAGTCGTTGCTCAAGGACCTCCGGCCGTCGTTCCGCGAGGGCGGTGAACTCGAGAACCTGGCACGGCCTTCCGAGTTCGACCTCGATTCGAAGGTCATCTACCTCGATCTCCATCAGGAGGAGGGCACCCGCGGCCGAGCGGAGACTAGCCTGATGATGCAGGTGCTGTTCAACAGCGTCTACGAGCGGGTCAAGCAGACCGACAAGCGCGTCGTCTTCTGTATCGACGAGGCGCATTACCTGATGAACGACGCCGTCTCCCTGGACTTCCTGGAGACGGCTGTCCGGCACAGCCGCCACTTCGATCTGAGCCTCGAATTCATCACGCAAACGGGGGGTGAATTCGCGCTGACGCCGGAGGCGCGGACCATCGCGAACCTCTGTTCGCTGACCGTCCTCCACCGCGTTAACGAGGAGAAAGAGAAGATCGCCAAGTGGTTCGACCTTAGCGACCGGCAGGTGAACTGGGTCACCTCCGCGAAGGCCGGCGAGGACGAGGACGGCTACTCTGAGGCGCTCGTCGGCATCGACCAGGAGGGCTGGTTCCCACTACGAATTCGGGCAAGTGACTACGAGGCCCACGTCATTGACGGCGGCGCTGCGGACGTGGCCGAGCTCGAGCCCGAGTCGAGTGCGAGCGTGACGAGTCCGGACAGCCGACCCGCCGGCACTCGGGCCGACGGTGGTGAACCAACCAGTACTGCCGCTGATGAGGATGACTGACCAGCGTTCATCAGACCCCTCGGCTGCGGATAGCGGCGACGAGTACATCCGGATTACGCCGTCCCGGAGTGACCTCGCGCCGGAGACCGTGGTCCGGCAGCTAGCCGGCCTCCACGGCCTCGACGCCGGCAACGACGGGCTTCTCGCGAGTATCGGGCCATTCGGCGATCCACCGCCAGTATTCGAGTTCCTCGCAGTGAGTGAGGGGGCAGACGAGCCGGTCGAGTTCTACTATGGGGCCGACCGCCGGATGGATGCCCTCGAGGAGCGTCTCCGGACGCTGTATCCACCGACGGTGACGTTCGAGCGGGTGACGCTCGACTTGGAGGCGAAGCTGCTCCCGTCGCCAGCAGAGCCGGCTCACGACAGTAGTCAGAGGGGCAACGACCGCAACGAGATGAATACCAGGTCCTCTGAGGACACCCGCGGTGACCCACACTCCGACTCTGAGCCTGCAACCCCCTTCGACGCGACGAGGCAGGAGCCGGTCGGTGACGGTGGGAGTATGGTCTCGGAGGAGCCCACGTCGGTAGACGACGCCGAATTACTGTTTGGAACCGAATCGAGTGACGAACCTGCGGCGAGTGAGCCGGCCGACTCAGAGCACGACGTCGATCATCAGTCGAGGCAGACGCAACTGAGCGTCGAAGACACGACACCGCTCGGAATCACCTGGCACGGGCAGGCTACCCGTCGTGAGGACTGGATGACGACGTTGCCCCAATTTACGAACACGGAAGACGAGGACGACGACCACGCGAGGGCCCCACTCGCGTCTCTCATCGACCAGCTAACCCGTGCCGAACATCCGATCGCGTTTCAGGTACTCTTCCAGCGGAAGCCGGACTGGACGCACGAGGCGCGGGAGCGCCAGCGGAAGCTCCGCGAAGGCGAGGACAGGATTGTCGACTGGTTCACGGGAGAGCTTCTCGGAAATACGGAGCACGACCCGCACAGCCCCTCGAACACCGGACGGCAGCGCCGGTATCTCGACATCGGTGGCCGGGAACGTGTCGAGTCCATCGACGAAAAAGAGCCACAGCAGACGTTCACCGTGAATATGCGGGCGCTCTCGCTAGTGACCTCCGACCGACAGCAAGAGCGCGTCGGCCACCGTCTCGATGACATCGGATCGGTGTTCGACCACCTGAACGGGCCACACTATCGGGTGCGACCGAAGCGTGTCCGACGTGGACTCCGAAAGAAACGGCGAGCCAAGAAGCACGCCAACCGCGTGTTCAACGCCAGCCTGATGACGAAGAGTGACTGGCGGAAGACCCGCCCCGATCTCGTCCTCGGACCAGCTGAACTCGCGAACTTCGTTGTCGTCCCGCCGGCGACCGATCTTACAACTGAGGGTGGGCGGGGGTCCGACGCCGAGCCCGAGAGTCGAACGCCCCTGCCGCTTCCGGCGCAGGACCATATGGATGCGTTCACGGACGCCGGGATGGCTATCGGCCGCGGTCTCGGGGAAGACGGCACGCCCACGCCGGAGGCGATGCGGATTCCACCGCATCTACTGCCGTTCCACGTCGGTCGGTTCGCGAAGAGCGGCGCCGGCAAATCAATCGCGCTGATCAACGACGCGCTCTCCCTGTACGACCAGACCACGGGCCCTGTGTTCCTGATCGACTCCAAAGGCGGGAACCTCCCCGAGAACTATATGCGGGCTCACGCGAAGCGCTTCGGCACCACAGACCTCGAGGAGAACGTCCTCCACTTCTCGGTACCCGACATCCTGCCTGGCTTCGCGTTCTTCGACATCACGCCAGCGCTGGAAGATGGCGTTCGGCGCGTCGATGCGATTCAGGACAAGGCCGACCATTACGAGGAGCTCATCAAGCTCGTGATGGGGCCGGAGCGGTACGAGGACGCCATCGCCTCGCCGACGCTCATCAAGTACCTCATCAAGGCGATGTACGACGAAGAGTACGGCCTCGAAAACGGGCACTTCCGCCAGGATACGAACTACTTCACCCACGACCAGCTTGAACACGCGGTCACGCAGTTCCACGCCGCCGGGCCGCCGGACTCCACTCCGGAGGATGCACCACGGGCAAGCGACCCGCAGGTTGCCGAGAAACTGGAGCGCCATCTCCGCTCGAACCCGGCGACGTTCTCGAACGTCGTGAGCGGCATCAGCAACCGGATGGACTACATCACCCAGGACGCCCACCTCCGGCGGATCTTCAACAACACCGAGTCGCATTTCGACTTCCGGGACCTCCTCGACGAGGAGAAGGTGGTCATCTTCGACCTCGGGGATCTCCGCGACGAGGCCGCCCGCGTGATGACTGGCGTCATTCTGACGCAACTCTACGACGCCGTCAAGCGTCGCGACGGGGAGGAGCTGGCCCGCAAGCCGGACGACTACGTGGCGAACCTACTCATCGACGAGGCGTCCTCCGTCGTCGTCTCGGATACGCTGACGACGCTGCTCGAAAAGGGACGGGAGTTCCGACTGTCCATCGAACTTGTGACGCAGTTCCCTGAGCAGATGAAGGAGGCGGGCAACCGTGAGGTCTATCTGAACGTTCTGAACAACATCGGGAGTCCCCTCGTCGGGAAGATCGCCGTCGACGCCGACATCGCCGAAGCGCTTTCACACGAGGCGATGGACCCCGTCGAGTTCAAGAACCGCATCAGTTCGCTCCCGCGTGGCGAGTGGATCGCCCAGCTCCCGAGTCCGGAGTTCGGCGAAACCGGCCCCGACCCGTTCAGTATCGAACCGCTTCCGATTCCGCCCGGGCACCCCGACAGCGAGCAGCCACTGACCGGGGGGCAGGAAGAGCGGTTCCAAGACGCCTTGGAGGCCGTCCACGAGCATACCCGCGAGGAGTACGGGGTAGCCGGCGGAACGACCGTGGAGAGCCGTGACGCGGCGACTGACGTTGCTCTGGAAAACGCTGACGACCTGCCGTTAGAAGTCGCGATGGCTCGTGCGATCCGCGCAGTCCAGCTGTCGAACGAGGTCCGCGAGACGAACGGCTGGGTGTCCGTCGAGGACGTCGACGAGGAACTGCTCTCTCGGATCGAGGAGGGCACCATCGAAGCGCAGGGCTACGAGACGCTCCCCGAGGTGCGGGAGGCATCCTCGCTCATCGAGGTCGATCTCCCGGACGGGGCATCGTCCGTTCAGTGTCGGCTCACAGACGAGGGTGAGCAGGCAGCCACGGCCGACACGTCGACGTCACCGACCGGCGGGGGCGAGCATCACGATTCAGTCCTCGGAGCAGTTGAGCGGGCGCTCGCAACGGCAGGGTTCTCCGTCGAGGTGCTCGATCAGAACGGGGAGTCCCGCCCCGACGCCATCGCGACGCATTCGGATCTCGACTCGGAGCTCCAGGTCGAAGTCGAAACCACCACTCACGTCCGCCCGGCGAAGGTGCTCACGAACCTCCGGAAGGCCCAGGAAGAGGAGCGAATCCCGCTGTTCGTCGTCGCAGACCACGACGATCAACCAGCTACCGAGATCGCCGACCGGCTCTCGAAGATCCTGAGCGAGCCGCGAAATCAGCTCTCATCCGGGGAGACGCGGCTATATACAATGAATCACAACGTCACATTCAACGGCGGTGCGCGAGCCGCGGATGGGGTTACGGCCGTCCGACCGGCGACTGGCGGCAGTCGCCATACCCGCTGGTTCGAGCGGGACGGTGCGTTCGTCCTCGAGGATAGTGGCGGGGATCAGCACGCCCGGATCGACTCGTTCGACGCCGTGTCGAAAGACCAGTTCCCCGCGACGTACAGCTACGACGCCGAGAGCGAGACATACACCGTCTTCAGGCCGGGGGAACTGCCCGAGTCCTACGAGTCACGCGAAGCGTTTGAATCGGACTGGGTGCCTGTCAAGCGTCCATTTGTGCCCGGTGTCGACCTGCCCGTCCCGGACTATACGGAGCGCTCGTATGCGATCGCGACCATCGAGAGCGATCAGACGCTCGGAATCCACGCGCCCACAACAGGGACGTCCACCGGGATTCCGGCACTCGTGGACGCAATCCAAGAGGGTACGCTCCACCCGGCAGGCGAGAGCCCGGATGACTCGACCGGCTCCGACGCGCAGGAGGACGTCGACTCGGATCCGTACGGCATTCAGGCATTCGTCAGGGACCGGCTCACCGAAGCCGACGACGGCGTCGTCGCGGTCGCCGAGGTCTACGATGCCTACGAGCAGTATGCAACAGCCAGGGAGTACGAGGTGAAGCCGAAAAATCGGTTCACACAGGCTCTTCGTGACCACGTCGCGTTCGAGCGCGACAAGCAGTGGCTGGACGGCCAGACGCGGCGCTGTTACGTCGGAATTGTGCCGCGCGATGCCGGCGAGCAAGAGGAACCGAGCGATGCCAGTGCGTAGTCGTTTCACTCCCGCTCAGGAGGTGAAGGAGTACACGAGATGACGCTCTCCGAATCAGTCATCCGCGAGCACTACCGTCGCGCCAAACCCGTCTACGAGGCCCTAGCTACTGTCAGTGACTACCCGACCATCGGCCTGAACGACTTCGTAGGGTGGTACATCAAACGCGACCACGACGACGTAGAGGCGATCAAGGCAGGGTATCCCCAGCGTGGGCGGGTTGCCCGCCTTGATCGTGACTACGACGAGATCCACGGCCGCCTCGAACGGACCCTCTACGCCGTCACCACCTACAAGACACCGACTGCCTTCCAGCGGTGGGAACCCTGTCGCTACGACGAGACAGAGGGAACGACTGTCTGGCAGGATGAGCCCCCAACCCCAGGATATGCCGACCTTCGGGCAGTGCCAGCCTGGGGCGATATCGACCTCGCCGACGACATCAAGCCCCAACGTGGCAACCTCGATACCGAGACGCGTGTCCTCGTCGAGCGAACGCTCGACGCCTACATCGACGAGTATGCGACTCTCTACGGCACGCGTGATGCGGTGTATGCGCTGGACTCCGTCGGGGGCGCGTACGTCTTCGGGGCCCCGGAGGCCACGCTCCCGATTGCGGACCTCTTCAGCAACGATCCGGAAGCGCTCGAACGGGTGTTCGACGAATTCCTCGACCGCTCGAATGCGTGGCTCCAAGAGGCAGAGGCCCGAGTGAACAAGCGCGTCGACGGCGCCCGCGATGTCATCCAACCCGACTGGGTGAACAACAAAAACCGCCAGTACAAGCCGCTGCTCTCGATCCACGCCGACCACGATGCCGTGGTTACCCCTATCGCGACCGACGACGTCGGCTACGAGCTCCGTCCGTTCGAGACCGTCGACGACACCCTCATCGAGGCGGCAGTCAGCTGGGCCTACGACCTCACGCAGGTCGAGCATACGGACTGCGTCAGCACGCTGGTCGCGACGCTGTGGCCGGACCTGTACGAGGACCACGACGGATGGGAGGCCACGCTGGAGGCCTGGGTGGAAGCGGAGCGTGAACGGGAACGGAAGCGGCAGCAACAGCGTGAGGCAGCACTCCAGCGGCGCGAAGAACGGCTGGAGGAACTCGATGGGACTCTCGAAGGCCACCCCCTAACCCCCTTCAAAGGAGACGTCTACGAGGCCGTCGAGAACATCGACATCACCGAGATCGCCCGCCACTACGCGAGTGATGCCTACGATACGGATCCGAACCAGCCGCGCCCCCAGTTCGACCCGTGCTGGCGCCACAGTGAGAGTGGCCAGTCCTGCTTCGTCGACGAACGGGCCAACACCTTCGGCGATTCGAAGGTGAACGCCGGCGGCGGGCCGGCGAAGCTGATGGCGCTCGCGACGGGGATCCACTCCGACGCCGATGCGGACCTCGATGGGGAGGACTACTGGACTGCCGTCGACGAACTGCGGAGCGCCGGCTACGACATTCCGGTGTGGATTCCAGAGGCCGGGGCAGAACGCGTCGATGGCGGGACCTACGATCAGATGCCCTTCTGGGCCGTTCGGAAAGCGGCTGTTGCGCTCGAGGTCTGTCCCGAGGAGGCCTTTGTCGATCGCGAGGGTGACGATGGAACCTACGAGGGATTCCCTGGCTACGAAACTTACAACGAGACCTTGGCAGCCATCGAAGACGCGGGCCTGAACCACGGCCGAGACCGAGTCACGCCCGAGGACGACGGAGCTGACGGTGAATCGGAGTCACCTGCCGAGTCTCCTACAAGCGATGAATCAGCGGGCGACCTGGACCGGGCTCATCTTCGCGAAAAGAACCGGCTGTTGACAGCGAAGGTTGAGCGTCTCGAGTCTGAACTGGAGGAGAAATCGGAGCGCATCGAGGATCTGGAAGCGGAGGTCGATCAGCTTCAAACGGAGCTTGCCACCGTTCGCTCCGAACGCGACCGACTGGAGGCCACCCTCGTAGAACGCGGGTTCGAGCAAGAGCCGAGTCAAGAAGATCGGGAGGAAGACCAATCCGCTCTTGACAAGGCAAGACGGGTTCTTTCTTTCGGTGAATAGATATCCCACTGCCTCCGTTGAAATCCTCAGTTGCTGATAGTCTGTTTAGACCGTGCTGTATACAACGCGCATACATTGCACGGATGCCGTCCTTGTCATGGCCCGTGGGCGAGTTGTTCTTGATGACGCTCAGTCCTCATCTGTCAGGCGTTCAAGCGTGAGGACAAGGCCGTCGTGGTCGAATCCATTATCCCGTAGTGCGGCAAGGGCTTCGTCCGGGAGTGCGGCGAGAGAGGTCGTCAAGTCGTAGGCGATCCCGGATTCAGTCACGCCTTGGAGCCGCCAGTCGCCGGCTAGAGTCTGTTCGTCTTTCTCATCATCGTGAACGGCCTGATACACCGCGTACTCGTTCTTCGAAAGATACGCCTTCGCTTCCGAGAGGTCGTCCGACAGCGCCTTGATCTCGTAGCGCACCGGCTGTAGCCGTCCGTCCGCCAGTTCGAGCCCGATGAGGTCGAATCCAGCACCATCCCAGACGTTCGAGATGTGGAGAGCATCTCCGATCGCGTTACGGTCACCAGTTGCTCCGAACTCCTCGAGATGCTCACGGACGTGCGACTCCGTGACACCACCATCGTAGAAAGGCCAACATAGAACGTCAATCGCATCCTCTACATCGGTCACTTCCGTCCCCTGGACGGTCAAGATATGGTCGGACTCTTGGACGGTATCGAGAGCAGCTACTGTTCGGTCCACTATCTCCGTGCGAGCCACGTCTTCTGCGCCCTGTCCATACGCCATCTGAGCACGTTTCTTTTCGGTGTCATTTTCCAAGTTGAACACGCCGCTACCCTTCTTATTCGGAGTTGCTGGCTCCAGGGACGCTTCAGTGATATCTGTCTCCGTAATGTCCTTGATTTCCTGTATTGGGTTGAACGTTGCTCCGTGGCCGTCAAACTCCGCTTCGAGCGATTCCGGATCAGGTATCTCTGACTCCTCGATGTCGAGCTCCAATGTACCAAGCCAGTTGACGACCGCAACCTCAGGCTGGAAGGCCACCTTCTCACACTCGTTGTCACGAACGTACGTGATGAGACGGTCGGGGAGTGTTTCGGTATCATAGTCACCCAGCCCACCCTTGTGGACAATTTCGAGAAGGTATGGAACAAGCTGTTCTTCGTGGTCAGCAAACCAAGATTGCCATTCGCTGGTATGCAGCTCGTAGCACCGGAACCGTGGCCGGTACCACTCCCAGTCCCGCGTATCCGGAAGGTCGACCGCGTCGAGCGCCCTGTTGATGTCACTCTCGGTGAGTGCCGGCCGACTGTCAGACAACTCGATGTCCCGCGGTGTGAGCCGCCTCAGGTGATTAACCGCGTCGGTATTGAGCGTGATATCTTCGTCCTCAAGCGCGGTCGCCGTCGCGTCTCGGAGGATTTCCCGCTCCTCGTCGGTAAGCTGGTCGAAGACACGCTCATAAGTGTCGACAAGCGGCGTCGCGCCCTTCTGATCAACGAACCTCTCCAGTGAAATGTCGTCGCTAGCTGCGATCTGAAGAGCCCTTGCGAACAGATCGCCGACCTCCCGTCCCTGATCTTCCAGCAGCAGTTCAGCAAGCGGTTCGCCGAACGTATCGAGCGACGGATATTGTGTACCGCCTTCGCTGTCGAAGATGATGGTCTGGTGGTCGTCACCGGTTATGAGGGCCCGGCCGTGCTCGTCCACGAACTCCCGCTCGGTGCGTGTGTCGCCGTTAAACCTTGCTGTCACCTCACGCCAGACGTTGTCAGCATGCCGGAACCGGTCTGGACCCCAGCGGTCGGCTACCGTCTCCAAGTCGATGTCGAACGGCCGGGTTGCGTCAGCCAGCGCGAGTAGCTGGGGAGCAAACGAACCGAGTCGGTCTGCGACTGCTTCGGCCATGTCGTCGTGGATACCACCTGGTGGGTCGCTGTGGATCGTCCGATCGACGCGAATAGCCCGGTCGGCTAGCGGTGGATAGTCCTCTAGAGATTGTGGTGCGACCGTTCCAGCCACCAGCGGTACTGTGGGGAAGTATCGTCGCATCATTTCTTGGTCGGCGGGCGTGCCGGCGACCCAGCCCGGTTCGTCGAGGGGTCGCCATCTGAGATGACGCTCCGCTAAAGCAACAGCGCCCTCCTCGACGTCGGCTCCCCTGTGGGTGAGTAACCATAGGTCGGTCGTGCCACGGTTCGTTGAATCGCCTTCGACGGTCGCGTTGAGGATGCGATCGAACAGATTCACGAGCGTCTGTTGGCGTCGTGGATCGGCGATACTGCTCGGATCGATGTCACGGAGTGTCTCTAGCAGCCGGAACGCCGGCGCAGCACTGTTCGCCTGCAGGATGTCTTCGTCCAACCCGGCGATAGCTCCGAGCTGGCGTAGCATCGACGCAGCGTCAGCGGTGGTCGTGAGGCTCCACAATAACTTCGGATATTGGGTCTGTTGGGGGACGTGCAGCGTGATGTCTTTCGGCGGAACAGCAGTCGAAGGATGACGGTCCGGCTCGGGTGGAACGACACCTGTCGTATCATCTCCCTCTGCGACCGGAACCCACGGTCGATCACCGAGCGTATCGCGAAGACTGGTCCGGCTGGTAATCTCCTCGCTCTCGAGAGCCTCCCGTTCTATGGCAACTAGTTGTTCGAGCCAGTCACTCCACGCCGCCTGCAGAGACTGCTGCCAGGCGTGCGGGTCACTCGCCGGCTTCTCGGCCGGAGGGAGATCGCCGAGTGTCGCATCTGGGAGGCCACGACCGGCCGCTGCCAGAGTCGGCGGACGCTCACGAGGCTCGACCCGTCCGTCCGGCCCGCCCTCTACGAGTGTGAGTTGAACGCTATCCTCGGGAGGTGTTGGTGCGACACCGAGGAACGCCAGGAACGAATCTAAATCGACCTCGTCGTCGACCATTCCGAGTCGGTCCACATCAACTCGGTCACGCGTGAGCTGGCGGGCGGGCTCCCACTGCCCGTCGGTTGTCGGTAGAAACAGCGTGGCGAGCGCCCGGCCTGCCCGCCGGGCGTTTGGGCTGAACTCATTTCGCATCCGCCAGCCAGTATCATAGCCTTCAGTAGTCGCTGGGGGGTCCTGGCTGCCCCCCGTCTCAAGGAGGTACAGCTGCGCGGCGAACCGGATCAGCTCGCGTTGCCAGCCAACGGCATCTGCATCGTCCCCGGGCGGTACGAGTGGTTCGTACGACCAGCCGTCAAGCGAGTTCGGGAGCTGCCGCAGCTCCGCTAAGACGGCCCACCGACTGAACGAGGTTGTACCTAATGGATTCGACCCCTGCACGTAGAGATTATGTCTTTTGAACTCGTAGGTTGTTACAATCCGTTCGTCAGTTTGCAGTGCCGTCGGGAGGTCCAGCCCGCCGTCATCGGGGTCACGAACGAACACAGCACGCTCTTTACGTTCAGGTTGGCCTCCTTCCTCAACCGAATCTGCGGTTTCTGGCAGTGGTACCGCCTCGACACCCTCGGGGTGCCCGCCATCTTCGACAATAGGAACGATCGCTGCATCTTCCTCCCGGAATGCATCACACATCCCCTCTGCGACATTCCACCAAGAGTTCGTATGGCTGGTCTTGGTGTTGCAGAGATAGTCAACCCACTCATCAACAGCATTCCAGAAACTCCGATACGTCTCCTCCGGCCATCGGTCACGCTGGTCGAAATAGCCCGCCACGAACTGCGCCCACAACCGGTACTTCGCAGGGTCTCTTCGGCCGCACTCAGGGTCGAACAGCAACTCGGCGAGATGCTCGACCGCGATTTCACCGGCTTTCGACTGAGCGAATCCTGGATTCAAAAAGTACCATAGGTCGGGCCGTTTGGAATCTGGTTCCACCCCCGCTGGGGCGTGCTCGACGCTGTCCGGGGTGATGACGTCCCAGTCGACCGCCTCGGTCAATTCTGTCTCCCGTTTGACCGCTTGGAGCAGATGCAGCTCTGTGGCGGCCTGGATGAGCCGCTCGTTGTACGGTCCCATGGTGTCGTCGTCCAGTCGAAGGTTCGTCCGGTCGATACTGAGCTGGAAATCACCTTGGAAGTCGGCGCCAAACGGTCCATCAACGAGCGTCGGCAGATACCCATAAACGGCCGGCGTCATCGACTCCTCGTCCTCCCTAATCGCCTCCTGATGCTGTGGAGGCCAAGCTACCGCGGCGCCAGGCTCGGAGATCTCGTGTTCAGCATCATGTGCGAGTTCTCTGAGCTCGGACGAGTTCCAGTGGACGATCGACCACGGACGGGGCTTGCCAGTATCGTCGGGCCAGGTCGTCCGGGAGAACGACTCGTTCGGCGTTTCGAACTGCACGCTGATATCGCGATTTTGGGTGTCAAGTCCGGTGAAATACAGGTGACGTGTTTTGAACTCAGTAATTGATTCGGCGAGGGCGTCTTTCCGGTTGGCGGGAACAGGCACCACGACCGCTGTGCTCACATCGCTATCGACATTGACGTCGGCTGGCCGTCCCTCCGCGGCTAGGGGGAGCGGGAAGTGATAGCTCGGACGCTGTTCAGACTCGTCAACCGGTGGCAACGCCACATCGCCGAGGTACGTTTCGAGACCGCGTTCGACCGCATTCTCACCACACCGACGGTTCCAGGTATCTGAGTCAAGCGGGGAGTGCATCTCCAGGCCCCACCATTGATCGCGGTCAGCGAACTGGCTCCACACCCGGACGTAGGTGTCCAGCGAGAACACCGACCGGAATCCGATTCCTTTGGTGCCGATACTTTCCTCGGGAGATTTGTTCGAGGTATGTAACGAACAGAGTG
>Ga0207754_100266_pt1 | contig 23370 bp, 20 predicted proteins | sample A23E1SouthBayCA_FD_187728 | JGI IMG/M metagenome (GOLD analysis project Ga0207754, IMG submission 187728) | Aerobic enrichment media microbial communities from Eden Landing Ponds, California, USA - A23 E1 (SPAdes) | ecosystem: Environmental > Aquatic > Marine > Unclassified | place: Emeryville... | reverse complement strand
CCTGCGAGAGCAACTCACGGATCCAGACGTCGCGTTGCCCGAATTTCGTCATTGACGCGCCGATTACTGCGACTCCCATACCTGTGCCGTCACAGGGGTCTTGTGTATGTATTACGGTCTGACTTGTTGAGTGGATATATATTCAGTCGGCCACCGTGACAGCTAAATGACTATTTCGTGGGCCGGTCACCAGTCAGTGAGCCGAGCAACTGCCAGCCGTCCGCAGTGCGTTCTGATTGTGCCATCTGTGGCCCAATACTCGTTCGGCACAGTAGTTCAATTGCAATCGGCAACACCGGACAGCGGAGGTCCGACAGCGTCGGGCGATAGTGGGGAAGGTTCCACGGTGAGACTCCCACTGAGTAGCTTGGATTATAAAAGTATGTTATTAGGTCTCGAAGATCTATATATAATGTGCATCTCTGAGTATGGGATGGTGGGGGACCTCAGATTGAAAAACAGGGAGCTTGCGGAGCTCAATTTGGCCAGCCACGGTCGTCTATGGGTGCAAGCCTATAGCGATGTCGTTAGCGTAAGCGTGGAACGCAGTGATTCCTTGTTTCATTTCTGAATGGTAGAGGCCGTCTCGTCCTCCTCATCGTATTACGGCTGCAGCTGGGAAACTGATCCATCAGTCGTAGAGAAGCAGGGTTCTCTTAGTTTTCATGAGAGTAGTATCGGTTAATCAATTCATGTTGTGATGCACACCCCCCACATTTCACGAGAGTTGGAGAATAGCAGGGCAGTTTCTGACTCGTGAAATGTGGGGTGTAGCATTAAATCAGGAGGCACAAGATGCATATTATGAGTGGGAGGAACTAATAACGATTTAACTTGTCGGACAGAACCTCAGGACGGTGTAGTCCTCCATACACACAGAGTATCAACAAAAGGCACCTCCTGCTCATGATGATGAACTGGCGTACAGGAGACTCTGCTCCTTCTGCTAGACAGAATTACTAATTGAGCCCCCCCACCCCCCATATTTCATGAGAGTTGCTACAGGATGGAGTTGAAGAGAAATAATGTCTGATATTCTGTTCATTCCTAATAGTAGAGGAATAAATTTCTGTTACTGTGATACGGGTTAGGTTTTTGAGCCTTATTATTAAACCTTTCCCACCCATATGTCCGCTTACATACTCTCTGTCCCCTCAGTTGTTCTGACACTACTCTCGTGAAATGTGGGGGGCGGGGGTGTTAATGTAGACACGTTGTTGGGGCGCTCTTGTGACGTACATTGTTGGTTGCCGTTCCGTCGCTATTACAAGCCCGATAGATCTCTTGATTCAGCTGGTTTTGCTCCATATCCGGAGAACCGTGTCGCCAGTTCAAATATAAAGATCGCCGGACTGCTCTTTGCCAACAATGTTCTACACAAGAGCGTATGAGAAAACCGCACTCTCACTCATGAAGTAGTGGGGGCGTCTCATGAAACGAATGACTCCGATGAAGCGGTGGTTTTATTTGACACACACCACACATAGCGTATATACAATGGGACTTGAGCCGTTTTCCCCTGACTCTACAATCTTTCGTGACGAGTCGGTCCTACGCGACGGATATCAACCTGATCGTCTTATTGAGCGCGACGCAGAACTTGAACAGTACCAGAGTGCACTCAGACCTGTGATTAATTCTGCGCCGCCTAAGAATCTATTTTTATACGGACAAACTGGTGTCGGAAAAACACTATCTTCGAGAATGGTTATTGAACGACTGACTGAGGATCAGCAGAGTATTTCCGGTATTGACGTCCGAGTAGTTGAATTAAATTGTAAATCACTGAATAGTAGCTATCAGGTAGCTGCAAACCTCATTAATCAATTTCGCCCGCCAACCGAGCAGATTAAACCGACTGGCTATCCCAGTGGTATGATCTACAATATGTTGTTCGATGAGCTGGAAGCACTTGATGCGACGCACTGTCTAATCCTACTTGATGAAATCGATGCCATCGGAAACGACGATGACATTTTGTATAAGCTTCCACGGGCGAACGATAATGAGAACGTTGAAGATACGCTGGTGGGGGTAATCGGTATCTCGAACGACTTCACCTTTCGCGACAACCTTTCAGCACGAGTAAAAGATAGTCTCGCTGATGAAGAGATTCACTTTCCACCGTATGATGCGAACGAACTCGGTAATATCTTGAAGCAGCGGGCTGATGAGGCATTCCATGATACTTCTGCCGAGCAACTCGATGCTGGGGGTTACGAGCTACAGTCTGATATTCTGGCGGATGATGTGATTCCGTTATGTGCGGCGTTTGCTGCACAGGATTCCGGGAGTGCTCGACAGGCCTTGAAGCGATTATATAAGGCTGGAGATCTGGCACGAGACGAGGAATCGGATATAATCACCGAAGCACATGTCAGACAAGCAGACGAGATTGTTGAGCGTGATAAAGTGCGCGATGAATTAACCCGGCTACCAACACAGAGTAAACTGACTCTTTACTCTCTGTTGCTGCTTGAGCGTGAGAATGAAACACCGTCCAAACGCAACCGGATTTACGAGCGGTATGCTATGGCTGCAAAGCGCATCGACGCGGATGTGCGAACCGATAGAACGATCCATGACCGACTGTCGCAGTTGACATTGAAGGGATTTCTAGATGTAGACGAACAGAATAAGGGGCCCAAGGGCGGCTCATATTATGAGTACGAATTTTCGATTCGTCCGAATTTGGCGCAGGAGGTGCTGCAAGATGACGACCGGCTATCAGAATTATTTGTTACAGATAACACATCAACGACGCTAGATTCGTTCTAATTCTGTTGTACTCTCATCCGTCTTTAGCCAGTAAAGAAACCGCGTGACAGCAGTGGTTTATCGGGACTATCTGCGGAAGGAATGTGAAAGCTGTGCCTGTGCACAATAACAGCCCCTCTCCTCGGATTATGCGTCGGCTCACTATGCTTTCTCCCGAGTTGATTAAATAGCACACCGAGGAACTCAGCGTGGTCGAACGCGACCGTGACCGTCAGATTCCCGACCTTGTGTGGGGGCTCGTGTACGGCTTCAACGCGGGCGAAAACCGAACACTCGCTGGCCTCAGACGCAGTTACAACGCAACAGCGGGCGATCCGATCTCCCCGGGCGGCCTCTATCAGCGGTCGACACCGCACCCGCAGAGTAGCTCCGCGACCTCGACGAGGCGCGTACGACGAGGTCGCCATTCCAAATACCGTTGACACTGATATCGACTGGTTCAGGTACGCTACGATTGCTGATGGAACCGTGTTGCAGTTACGCGAGTTCCTCGCCGAAGAGTATCAAGTCCATCACTAGGTCCAGGCTAGAGCGACGCTCCACAATGCCATCGACCAGACAATTGACCGGATTGACGTGACGGACGGGAAAGCACATGATAGCACGTTGCTCAAGACGAGATTGTGGCTGCAAGGACGGCTGGTGCTGCTTGACTTGGTGCACTTCAAGTACCGATGTTTCGCGTTGATCGACGAGAACGATGACTTCTCTATGCGCCGGCTGAAAAAGAATGTAGATCCGGTGATAATGGGGGAAATTCGGGAATAGTTAAGATAACTTCTGAAAGCTCGGGACCCCTGAAACCACTTTTTGTGCAGCCTACCCCTGTGTCACTTGTTCGAACAGATGTTTGACAAGTTCATGAAATACGTCCTTGTCGCCGACAACAATCGGCGACACCGCCCATTTCAACTGTTTCCAGACTTGCTCGATTGGGTTGAGATGGGGCAAACCCGACGGGAGATATATGAGGCCGACTCCAACCTGATGTGCGTGTTTGCGCATCCACAGATCTGCGACCGTGCTTGTCCAAGATGAGCAAAATCCGACGCGACGGTGACTCTCGCCACATAGAGGCATCTCCAAAGACAACCTCACACAGTATCTCAGAGCGTTTCAGCTACGTCGGGAGCTGTATCGAAAGCCGGGCCGAGACGCTCTTAAACACACTATCCAAGCAACGCTGTGAAATCAACAATGTGCTACGCATGAGCGATTCAATTATTATTCCGCCGTTAATATTTTCAGTTCAGGGGTTGTCAATATATATTATGGTGTATGGCAGCCGTGACCGATACGGCAATCGACATCGTTCCGATTCGGATTATTCAATAGGCGAATCAAAACCAGGTGATACCGGAGATAGCAACGGAACATTTCATGACCGGGCTCGGAATAATTCCAACGTGATTATCGATGGCGAAGTCCGATCTGAAGAGTCACACCAACAATCATCTGTTGAAACCAGTAGCAAGTCCACATCTAATCATAACTCAAATACTAATACAGACAAATCTATCTCTCAGTCTGAAGCTGCTGGAGTAGTTGTTCAACTCACCGTTGAGAAACAGGGTGGCACCCGCAATACGATGGCACATTACAAGAACCACCAAGTTCATATTGAAGGCGGCGAGCCGGGCGAAACTATACGTGTGAAGCTTGAACAGGGAGCTGGTTATTTGATAGGCAGGCCCGTCCAAGTCAAAGAATAGCCCCTAACCAGGGTAACTAATTAACAATCCTACTTTTCGTCAGAGCATCCTGTCTGCAGAGCGTATACGCGTTTCAAGCTTCGAATAAATATTCGCACAACTTGTGTCTGGGGATCGATGTGGAGCCACTGTACCCAATGTTTCCCAATCACCTACCAGAACTAACCGTTTACGAGCACGCGTAAGTGCCACGTTTAATCGGCGAGGGCCTTCCTCAGGGAATTCAAGAAATCCACTGTGCCCTTCGGAGTTGCTCCGTACAAACGACACTACAATGGCTTCCCGTTCGCCCCCTTGGAATGAGTCCACAGTATCAACGCTTACACGATGGGGGTTCACAATATCAAGTTGGTTGATCCGATTCCCAATAATTCCAATTTGACCGCTATAGGCTGTGATAACGCCGATATCCTCTGTCTGTAGTCCACTCTGGGCTAGCAGCTTCACCTGTTTGGCGACCGCCTCAGCCTCACGACGATTATAAAATGAATTTCCTTTGGTTTGTCTTTGCTCGTCTCCTTCAATATCAATGCCAATCAAGGGCTTTAGATCAGAGACTGTCCAGTTCTTGTTTATATCAGCAGTTTTGAGTTGCCCGTCATAGAATGTCTCATTCGGGAACTGCGCTATTTCGTCATTCATCCGGTACTGTTTCTGCAACTGGACCGAGATGTCCTCTCTATATCTATTCAACAGATACTCAAAAAGCGATATGTGCATATCCTCTTCCTGCATTGACTCATCCGCACAGTATGGTGGCAGTTGTTTGTGATCGCCTGCCAGAACTAATTTACGTGCACAATTAAGTACGATAGCTGTCGCTGGCCGACTGGCCTGAGTCGCTTCATCCAAAACAGTTACATCAAACGTATCCGGGTCAAACTGGGCAGCACCACTTGTGGTGGAAGCAACGATATCTGCACTACTAGTAGAGTTATCCATATAATTCGACTGAACGACCCGATTACGAGAGTTACTCCCCACGCGTGCAATGGAGATATTTGTGCTTGACTTCTGTGCTATCGCATGTAGCGTTCCATCTTCTATCGAGTCGACTGTACTATCACCCACCAGTAAATTATCGACAGCTTGGTTAGAGTGTGCTGCGATAAGTATAGATTGGCCCCGACGCGCTGCTTGTTCAACATAGGCGGTCAGTGTGCGCGTTTTCCCTGTCCCTGGCGGCCCATGAATGCAAACAACATCGTTGGCAGCATCAGCCCACACTAAGCCTGTTTTTTGATACGTGTTGAGGTCTATTTCTGATTCAGGTAGCGAAAATTTGTTAACACCGTATTCGACAGGTCGGTTACCCGTAAGCAGTTGGCTCTTACTTTGATCCTGCTGCACCGCTGCGATAGCACTGAGTCGGCGGTCGAAGGGAACGGGATTAAGAAGATTATAGAGCCAAATTTCCGTCTCAGCATTATCAAGAATCCGCTTTACTGAAGTCTGCTGACTTGTTTTGTTCCAGACTGGTTGGAGAGTAAGAGCCTGGTCGCCAACGGCGATCAACTCTACCTCAATGGGGAACTGTTGATTATTAGATACTATGTCGAGTATGCAATAGTTTCCCTCAAATAGTGACTCATCGCTACGCAAGTCCAACTCTCCACTGTCTTCTTCATCTTCGGCCATTTGGAAGCGGAAAGTGGGACCTCCATTCGAAGTGGAATCCTTTCCAACATGCATGAAGGGACCAGACACTCTGTTTCGATAAATGTGTGAGTCTAAGTCTGCCTCGCTGTACGCTTTCCAGCTCGACTGCCGCTCAGCCTCTCGCTCTGATTTGACGAACTGTTTTAAATTATTAAAGAATGACTCTCTCTCTGTATTACTCAATGAATCAGATGGCCTGACCTTCCTCGATGGCAGTTCGGTTTCGTCTATCCCGGTTTCATGGGTTTGGCGATGGGAGGGTAGCCAAAAACGCAATCGCTGACCGATTTTCGTCGTCCCAATCGTCTCATAGGTTTCTGACCGTTCAATTCCATTTATTCCAAACTCTGGGTCGAACCATGCAATTTGCTCTTTTTTTGGCTTGAAGAGAACGTACTTATTTGTCGGAGTTGGTTTATCGATATCAAATAGTGGAATAATATATCCGTTATCGTTTGGTGAAGAGATATTGACGACTGATTGAGCCTGTTTCACAGCCTTTTCCACGTCGATAGGTTGGTATTTGTCAGCTTTGACTTTGGCACTCAAAAGTTCAGCATTCTGATGGCGCCAGTCGTCAAAAATACCGGCCATATCAATAGTAGACTCATGAGCGGAGTCTGTTGTTGACGACTTATGCTCAGGAGCAGCCTGTGACTGGCCTTCGTCAACCGTAGACTGGACTGTTCCATCAGGTCGCCCCTCAGTCGTGCCTGTGTCAATACCATTCTCAGTTTGATCCTCTGAATCAGTGTGTGTATCTATCTCGGACTCTTTAGCAACAGTGTCCTCATTACTATCTCCCTCCACATCTTCGCTTGCAGAGATGTGAGAAAGTTGCCGTTCGGCCAGATCAGCTATATCGCCTCCGGCCTCTATTGCCTCTTTATAATCAAGTCTATTGATTATTTTATCATCATATTTAACTATAACCTTGGAATTTCTTACTTCTAAATTGACCTGGCGCTTCGGCATCGTTCCTTAATTAGGCAGTATATCAATAAAACCACATCACTGAATTCAAGTAACAGCGGGAGATGGGAAAGCACACATCAAGTTGCATATGTATAACTCACAAATCTTGTTATCTGGAGGAACTTGAGAAGACGATTCAAAAACACAGAACCCTTTCGGACAAAGTACTGGTTTCTCCACAAAGCTATCGTTGACCGCGCTAGCGACAAATTTGCGTTCCTACTTATGGTAAAATGAGGCCGGCACTTCTTGGAGAACTCAATACCGATCTATCGTGGCTGTAACCGCTTTTTTAATAAAACGACTGCTCTCTCTATCTTATGATATCTTGACTTATGATCGATACTCGCACAGTGAGTAACATTGCAAGATAAAAAGAAAATATAAAATATCTATTGCCGTATTTAAGCTCTCAGCAGGGTAGAGATACCCTGTGAGGCCCTAGTTATAATTATGATGGCGTTGTCATTGATATTATGACAGGTGAAACAGAGTGTCCGGGCTTGCAAAATATATGAATCAAACGTATACAGGTTCACGCAGCCAGAGACTGCTGAACGACTTTCAATAAAAGAATTGCTTAGGTATATTTGTTGACAGAATATTATGGCTCGTATGCATACACGCCGCCGCGGTTCGTCCGACTCAGATAAACCGGCGGCAGACGAACCCCCGAAGTGGAGCGACGTCGATGAGGACGCCATCGAGGCACGTATTGTCGAACTTGCCGAGCAGGGCCACTCGCCTAGTGAGATCGGCCTGAAGCTGCGCGACGAGGGCGTGCAGGGGACACCGATCCCTGACGTCTCGCTTGCGACGGGCAAGAAAGTCACCGAGATCCTCGAGGAGAACGAAGCCGAGCCAGACCTGCCGGAGGACCTTCGAAACCTGCTCGAGCGGGCCGTCCGCCTTCGCGATCATATGGATGAGAACCCCGGTGACTACCAAAACAAGCGTGCGCTCCAGAATACGCAGTCGAAGACTCGGCGCCTCATTGATTACTACCGAGGTGAGAAGCTGCCGGAAGATTTTTCATACAGCTATCAAACGGCGGTCACTGTTCTTGAGGACCCAGCTCAACTCAACACAGCAACTAGCGGTAGCCCTACTGCGGCAGGCGAGGGCGGTACTGGCACAGCACATAGCGATAACGTTACCACATCACATGGAGTCGCCGCTACTACTTCATCTAACGACAACCGCCCCGTGGCAGACAGCCTCCCTACAGAGGTACTCAAACCCATGCGCTCACTTCCACTCACCAACGGCGACGGCCAACTGGTAAAAAGTTCAATTCCAACCAGCGATCAACGCCTCACCTACGAGCGGTTCACAAACGATAACTCAGCCGTCTACTGGCCTTCTAACGTTGACATTGAGCTGTTTCTCTCGCGTATCCGAAAACTTCCCAGCGTTACTGATAATACACCATGTGAACTCATTCTAATCCCAGGTAACCACCCGAACGAGGATCCACTTGAGCTCTCTCTAAGTGCTGTCGGCGATAAGCCCGACTTAGAGGATCGCTGCCAATTCCTCGCTGTGATCACCGACGCCTATGAAATTACGTGGGAACGACGTCCTTCCCAGTCAACCGAGCATTCCGTCGAAATAGTTATTCTAATCAAAACACCTGAGACGAACTTAGATGATATACTGCCTAAGTTATTTATACAGTCTGTCCCAAATCCCGAAGGGCATCATTCTCTCGCTGGCCTCATCACTGAACTTCACCAAACCGACCGAAAAGACCTACTCACGCACGCATAACAATGGCTGACAACTACGACTCAACCTCCGATACCTACGATTCAACCCCGTGCGACCTACGTACCTCGGGTAATAAATATCCGACAGAAACGTTATGGTCGTGTGTCACTGGCACGAAAGATGAGTGTGTAATCACCCCCGACGAGGAGGCAATTCACGAGATCGAATTTCGATCTGTCCGCCGACACGGCTTCGAAGGGGAACTCGTAATTAACAGTTCGCGCAACTGCATCCAATACATCAACACGGATTCAGACACCGAAGTCTTAGAGCAGGGAACCAAAATTAAAAAACAAGTAACGCTTGAGGAGCAAGCTTCAAAATTCTCTGAAAAGTACCTAATAGAGCTTTGTAGCAACCACTCTACAGAAGAGTATTTGGAGACGAGTTGTATCAGAAAGGCACAAACTAATGACGAGGGCAGCTCAGAAGTAGTGAGCGATGGCGGTAATCAAGATGCGTTCGAGAGTATAGAACTCACGCCCAAGCTTACGATTCGCTCCTGATTCCCGGTTACCGAGGATATTGATGCTGGCCGATATTTTCATTACAGGTCTTTTTCGAACCCTAATTGAGGTGTTGCCATTCCTCGCTGTCATAGTGCTTGAACGTAAGGGAGAAACCTTCCAGAAGGTGTACCGTAATCAGTTCGGCAAGGTTGGCAATGCAGAGGTGATGCCTGACTTCACAGATCAAAATGATGACGACGCGGCCGCAGTCCGGCAGGTGGCTGGATTCAGTGTTGCCAAACACGATACGAACAAATACGCTAAGTACTCGTTCATCGTTATCACGGTCATTTTTTTCTCAAAAATTCCCGCAGTAATCTCACTCCCAGCAAGAACGGTTCAAATTGGCCTGGTAACGTTTGGTGTAATTACTTGGGCAATTGCAGCGTATAAATTGTACGACTGGCACATGAGCGCAAAAGCATTTTACGACGAAGTATCACCTTTTCCGTATTTTCGGGATCAAGAAGACGAGATGTATCGACGCACCTACTCACTTCTGTGGGTTGGCGAAGTCAGTATCCAACGACATCAGGCTGATATTCTTCTCATCAATGGAACACCTATCTTAGTACTCCTGTTGTTCAACGCTGTTCTCATTAGTATGCAGGTCGTTACTACATTACCCACCGATGCTACCTCGTGTCTTCTAACGCCGGGTTGAACTCAGCTGATCCGCCAAGCCCATTTCAACGCGCTAACCTAAGAAAGACCCTGCGGGCGCAACCCGAATTTATACCTTTCCGAATGGCCACCAGCGAGAAACGATGGGTGACATCCACTCGTTGAGCTCTGTGTTCAGGAGAACGAGAGTGATCTGTACCCACTTAACGAACCCGCTGTCGCCAATCGGTGCAGCGGGTTCGTCTGGATTGTCAGCGTGCTCTTTGGTAAGATGCTTACACTGTCGTATGGTTGATCGCTTCGACCTCATATCGCCAGACAGCGCCCTATTGCTTACGAGTTTCGCGAAAACCAGATGCAGAAGGACTGAAACTACCGTCAATTATCGGTGCAACGAGGCACCACCCATACAAGACTGACGAAGAGAATTACACTGCCAATCAAAGAAAGAACAACGCCGATACCGAGCATAAGGCCAGTTACGCATCCGTCTTTAGCTAATACTCGGAGTAATACTGAAAAGCCGCGTTTTGAAGGCGAATTTCGTCGGAACACGTCCGCCAGGGAACGAAAATCCGAATGTAGCACGGTCCATATCGTCGGCCCTCGGAAGCAATAGCGTCTCAGCGGTGGTATACACCATTCATTACTGATATCAATTAGACAGCTCAAAATACTAGCACCAGTCTTAGCTAAAGACGAATGGGCCAGTTACGATACGCAGTAGATTTGTGCTTTCGCGGTTGCCGAGTAGTTGCGTAAGCCCGTCTATACCTCCAGATATCAAAAGAAGAAGGCCCGCAAAAATAGTTGATTGTGGGTTGAAAGGTAATCCCCAAATCAACGTCACGGTGATAGTTAGAAATCTACTCGAGTACATGCCAGTACATCGGGCACACAATCCAAAGTATCGTCCATGTATCACAGGGACCGGTTTGGTAGCGAGTGACAGAGTGGATACGACCTGAAAATCTGAGAAAGACGGAATATGTGGTCTATGATTTTTCGGCCTATAGTTCGCTCCCGCAGTCGTGGCAATAGTCATTCATCGAAGGATTTTGCCACCCACATCCCGCGCAAATTTGAGCTGGATCTGATTGACTCTTCTGCGGTTGGCTGTGTGACTCCTGTTTTGCTTCCTCATATTCTCTTTTCGCCTGAGAGACTGTTCCTCTCCCTTTTTCGGTCAGAAACATCGGCCAGCCTACACCGACTACCAACACAATTAATCCGAAAAGTGGTTCCAGACTGTGGCCATGCGAATCGACCGCTCTCACACGTTCTGGCAGGGCAGTCAGTCCAGCGCGAAACAGTGGCTACGACGCTTCAGACACCACTACAACCACGAACGACCGAACCAAGCACTCGACGGACGAACGCCAGTTGAAGTCATCCAGAACTAGACAGTGCCTGTGATAAGGGCTTTTCACGGAATCATAGTGAAAGTGAAAATGACCGAAATCAGGTCTCAAACGGCCTGAAATACTCCAACAGAAACGAAGATGACACCCACATGAATGTGAAAATAAAGACCAGTCACTAGTCAGAAACAGGTCATATACCCGCCGCTACATATCACCAAATTGTTTTAATTTGGCAGGTTTGAGATTATATTATGGACAGACGACAATACATCGCTGCAACTCTGTCGGCTGCCTCGCTGTCTATCGCCGGCTGTAGCTCGGATGGGGAGTCATCGAGCCAAAGCGACGCCACTACTCCTACTCCGGAGCCAGACACGCCGACTGACACACCAACACCAACTCCTGCGTCGTTCGAGGTCGACTCATTCGCTGGCCCGGACAGCGTTGAGCTGAACGAACCATACACACTGACGCTCGAAGTAACAAATACTGGCGGCCGGCCAGGGACGTTTGAACCAGATATGCGTGTGCGGGCGGGCAACGGAGACTGGTCGGCGGTGACGCCGCCCGTCGAGATGGAGATCGGCGCTGGCGAGACAGCCTCAAAGAATATTGAGTTTACCGCGTCGCCCTATCTCCAATCACTCACATACGAGCTTGGCGCCACAGCAGACCGAGTGAGCTTCAATGTCGTCTCGAAGACACTCGAACTGGGCGAGACGTATACGAACCCAGACAGTATCGCACTATCGGCCAGTGAAATCGACTTCCAGCCAGAATACAGCTACGATAGTGGCAACTATATTTACACTGAGCAACCCAGTGACGGCCGGAAGTTTGCGTTCCTGAAGTTCAGTGCTGAAAACACTGGTAACAGCCCGCGGCCTGCCCCACTGCAGGTTGATGTGGCGATGATTATCGACGACGGCCAGTATGAGCCGATCGTATATTATGGCGACCGCGAGGCGTACGAGGGCGGCGATATCCAGCCCGGTATCGTGCGCGAAGGTACTATCCTCTACGAGGTCCCGGAGTCTGCGACGAAAGATGAGATCCGTGTTGTCTGGAGCGAATCGTATTACGATGGCGACGCATCAGTGTACTGGGAGTCAGATAGCTGAGTTCGAGGTACTGTTGGACAGAGATGTGTCTGGTGTAAGTAAATAAACGTTAGATGGCAGTGATATGGCACAAGTTTGTTTACAGTATCACATCAACTCCGAGACATGGATATCACCCTCAGAAAGATCGTCGCCTATCTGTTTGGCGTCGGTGCGATCTTGACCGGTCTCCTGCTCGCGCTGGCGAGTGCTGCTTCCGGTATCTTACTCATACTCGCCGGGGCCCTGTCGCTTCCAGCAGTCAGGCGCAGCCTGGACGCCCGGCTTGGACTGTCGTTCTCGACGGCGGCGGTCGTCGGCATTGTTATTATTCTAGGACTCGCGTCGACGGGCGCGCTTGTCTTCGCAGCACTGGATGGGTCCGACTCGGGGCCTACTGGACCCGGGAGCGACGTGTCTAATGTTTCTATGGCTGCTGAAGACACTGTCTCAGCTTCCGCAACGCAGCGGCTAGATGTTGCTTGGAACGCCCGTGCGCAGTCCGCAGTTGACCCAGATGCAGGTGGTATTACCACTTACAGCGCCGAAGACGGTGAAAAGTACATTGTCGTGAGGATGCAGTTGACGAACACTGGATCTACTTCCATTGAGATGACACCATCTCTGTTCCGTGTGCTTGCGAATGGCGTCGAGTATGAGTATCAGGCGTTGTTCGGTAGCTCTCAAGGCGGGCTCAGTGGCGTGACACTGCGCGAGGACGCAACCTACGACGGCTGGGTTGCGTTTTCTGTCCCGGAGTCAACTACAGAAGCAGAGCTGATCGTCAATCAGGACGCCTACTATCAGACGAACACTGCAGTGGAGTTTGAACAGGACTCGTCGATGCCAGTGAACGTTACCACGTGATACCGAGGCGTCGAAAAAGAAGTCGCGGCCGACTAACGCTGTTGCGAAGAACCGTGACTCTGGGCCCACCAGCGCGAGTGGACGTTCGACTGTGAACAGCGCGGCACGTACGGAATATACCCATGCAGCCTGCCGTCCGACCGCACTCAGCACACCGGACCTCGCCGGTTGGTTCGTCGAGCTTGTGGCTGTCGACGATCTGCCGACCGACCGGTCGCCAGTCACGGCCAGTACATTCCCCTTCCACGTGGTCGAGACGGCCGCAGTCTGGTGATTACCTCGTTTCGCGCCCGACGGCAGACCACCGCGGTTTGTTCTCTGGCCCGCCCCGTGTGATGTGGTTGTACTGCTCCAACTTCGAGAGGTATGTCTGGACGGTTCGTTTCGTCCGGGCAGTGTCGACCCGAGTCTCGTAGTGGGTCATCACTTGGTTGGTCGTGACTGAGCCGTGTTCCTCGACGATACCGAGCACGACCTCTTGATGCTCAGTCAACTGATCACGACTCTTCTGTCGGAGTGCATCCTTCGCCCGTGGAATGATTTGCGTGACGACGTCGTCGGGGATTTCTCCATCCTCTTCGACGGCAATCCGGAGCGTCCGGATGCCAACCCGAGCGTCACCGTCGCAGTGTTCGGCGATGTGCATCATATCGTGGTCATCCCACTGTGTCCCTGCCGGGCCAAGCACGTGTTCGGCGCGCTTCGAAAGGATTGCCGCGGTCTCTCGGTCGGCGTATGCCTCACACTCGATTTGCCGACCAACGCTCAGCCGACTCTGGATACGGTCGGCCATGCCGCGAAACAGGTCCTCCTCGCGGTTGGCCACCAAAATTAGATTGACCGGCACGCTGTGCAAATCGTAGAGCACGTCCTTGCTATACAGTTGATCAACCTCGTCGAGTACGAGGTACTGCAGGTGGTCTGGGTCATCATCGAGATGCGAGAGCAACTTCGACCGGCTAGTGATGTCTTCTCGGACCGGTGTCTGCCGCAGCTGGTCGACGGCTTGGAAGAGGATATCCCGGCGCTCATCATGTTGCCAGCAGTTCACGTACGCTGATTCAAACTCTGGCATTGTGCCGTCTCGTTCGAGCAAATCAAACGCCAATTTTGACAGCATTGTCTTGCCGGTGCCCGTCGGCCCGATGAGATACATCAGGTCGGTAGGCCAGGTATCGCCCGGCCGCAACGCTGCCATCAGCCGATCAAGCTCGTCGCGGCGGTGGACGACGAAACCCTTGTCGGGGACCCGCTCTTCATCAAGAACGTGTCTGGAGAGCATTGGTAACTAGATAGCGCTTGAAGGGCACATAAAACCAATAGGGGGCTACTTCGTGAATTTCGTGTAGTGATCCGCTAATCACCACTTGGTCTTCACATCAGTACGCGATAAGTACCCTCGGCCGCCCCGAACCATTCTTTACACCCATAGCCGAAGGAATAGGCGGTCAGTGTGAGTGCGAATGAACCACAGTACTAATCAAGAAAATACAAAGTTATTCCAATATTAGTTCGGCTTGGTAAATGGCTCATCTCCATTTAATAGTGGTGCCCAGATAGGAATTGTAAACCACACCCCTCCTGAAACGATCCAACCGACGATAATCCAATTTGGAACATTCCCTGCTAAGAACAACAAAGCTATCACAGGTACAATAAGAATTGAAAGTTTTGGGTGCTCACCGGGAAGAATGATAAAAATTAAAAAATAACTAATTATCAACCCTATCGAACCATATTCAAGGAAGTCATCCCAAATATCTTTGTCCGACATTATCTCAATTTTTATTTTTTACCGAGCGATTTAAATGTGGTCCACTATGCCGGTCTATTCTGTCGATGTTTTCTAACGGTAAGGTCGTATGAGGTAATCATCCTGTACGTACCAATTCGGTCGCTCCAGTCTCTGGCACTCATCTAAATACAGAAATCGCGCTATTAACTACTGTTAGGCACTCCACACATCTGCTGCCTCTTTTGCTAGCCGTTCGGTCCGTTGGTTAATATTCTCGATGCTCCATTCTTCGTAGTCACTGACTTCCTCTGCTATCTCTAAATCGGAGTTTCCGTATGTAGCTCTCTTAGAATTGAAATTCTCTTCTTTGAGTGAGCCGTGTTCTTCTGGCAACAATAAAGTTAGATTTCCAAGCAAATTCTTCGCCTCATCGAACTCATCTTCATCGATTACCCGTCTCCACCGGGAGTACTTGGAGTCTTCACTCAGCCTACGTGGAGCAATGTGTTCTATATGCAATTTCCCCAACTCTACGCGGAGTGCCTCTTGCCGATCCTCTTCTAACCCAACTAGTGTAAGGAGCGTTCTAAACTGCCAAGCGCCATGGTAGTTCATTGGATTTGACTTCAAATTTTGGACAATTTCACCATCATCTGGTGTGTCCTCAACTGCTGCCTCTCGAAGAATTCTCCTGATTGCCTTGTTGTTTTCTGCTTCTCTGACCCTTTTTGCTGACTTAAACATAGGGTCATCCTTCTCTTTGGCTGAACTCCCTGCAAGTTCATGACGCATGCCTATAACACTCGCTAACCGCAGGTACTCCTTGAGCATATCTTCATCGTCAACGCGCCTACAGAGCGACTGTGACAGCACTTCTGCCTGAGTCGACGAGGCATTCATATACTGCAGGTTTCTGACAGTCCCGTTTGAGTAGTTGCCTCCGGAAACATCGTACTGGCCACTAGTCAACTCTAAATATTGGTCCACCTCTTCTTGGAACCACTCAACTAATTCAAGAACATTATCGTAACTGGCTAGAACTTCCTCAAAATTCCTATATAGGTCGCTCTTGTCAATCCGGAACGGCATATCAGTATCAGCGCTGAGTAAAATTTGCGACATTGGTCGCCGGACTTTCATTTCAGCATTTCTCCACCGTGTGCCACCCAATTCTTTCTGTAGGAGGTCGTATATGTGATCCCAGCGACGTCTGGCTTGGAGTCGGTCTTCTCTGCTTTCTAATTTTTCAGCCGCCCCATATACTCGTGACTTCACTAGGATATGCGGCGAAACCTCCTTGCCACGCTCGTTCTGCGATTGGAAAATCGTATACGCTAAACTCACGTCGCTACACTGAGTTTCAACAACCTCCAGCTTGGTCACAATCTTTTGCGTCAGGTTGTCAATCTCTGTGTCAGAAAGGTCTTGCAGTTGGTCAAGGTAATACTTATACCCAACTGAAACAGGACCAGTAGCTTCGTCAACTGCTCCTCGCCATATCTTCCGGAATGACTCGTCTGCTTCCTCGTCATGCAGTATAATCCGCTGTTCCGGATCGGCCTTCGGATATGAATTGATAACTTGCGTTACCCTCTTATCATCCCTTTCGCCAACTACCATTGAATCTCTTATTGCCATGAGAAGTATAGAGAGAGTAACCATCCGCTGCTGCCCGTCAACGATCTCAAACGTTTCTCCTCTTTCCTTCTCTAGAAGTATTATATTACCAAGGTAATGTCGGTCAACCCTCTTTCCGATCCGATTGATATCAAGCCAAAGGTCTTCGAACTCTTTCTTTCCCCATTCGAACCCTCTTTGATATCCGGGAACAGTGAATTTTGCACCAGGCTTATTGAACAACTCTCTCACTGTTCGAAATCTGGCTTCCATGTTTAGGGTAATTATAATATGACTACATATATATATGAGGTTACAGTAGAGCGCCTGCTTGCAAATTTGCTGCTAGCTGTAGGTATTTTGACCCCCAATCGATAGAGACCCTACCTGTACTCTCATAAAATTAACCTCGTAGCCAGCCACTTCTCAGAGGCCGGCATCAATTTGCTCTTCCTGAAAACCCACCGGACAACGCCAGAAACACTCGCAAGGCGGTGGCAGTGCCACAAAGTAGTCTCGCGTTCTAGTACTACAGTCTACTGCCGATGAGAGCAAAATGGGTTGTGGGAATGCTGGCACGCATAGACCAGTGATGTGGGGTGAGTTCGGCTATGCGTGTCAGCCAGTGGCTATCGTCAGCGCTCAGTCTAGTGAAACCACGAGATTGGGCACGAGCGCCGACACCGGCAAGTGAAATCAAGCCTTGATAAATTTATCTATTGCTTGATCCCGGTGGCGTCCGCCGCAGGATCTATATCGAGCAGTGCCCGGGCCTTCTCAATCCCGGGTTGGGGCTGCCAGTCGACGCCGGCGTAGTGATCGAAGGGCCGCCGCCACGGGTTGAGTTCGTAGTGGGCGCTGATCCCGACGCCGTCGGCATAGTTCTAGGGCCGGACATGGTACTGATACTCGCCGCGGAAGCTGTCAGGCTGCAGTGCGTAGCTGCCACACTCGTAGGCCCGGCCGTGGCTGTTCTCGTGGTGCTTCATCGTCGCCGTGTTTGCTTGGTATATGTGGTCCTGCTCACCCCTCCAAGGAAATGGCGTAGTTACGCCCAGCTTCCACCATCCGATCGGCGTACTGGCTAATGGCTAGGTCAAGTGAAATTATATCTTTCTTCCACGATTTATACAGAGACTCGGGATGAGGAGGCATCACAACCAAATTTTAATCGACGGTATCTGGGATTGACAATTCCACACTAAATTGTAAACAATGAGGAGTACGTTAGTAGAGAATTGAGTAAAAAATAACGGTGCAAAAGACACCTTACTGTCTCAGTATTTGGGCTATCTCTCAATAGCGTCTTCAAGCACATGTGCTTCAATTTCACCGGCAAGGTACTGCTCTCCAAGCTCAGTGATTTCATAATACGACGACTGGGATTTTCTCACCAATCCTGCTTCCAAGAGTTTTCGAAGCCGTTTGGAAACCCAGCCACGCGTGTAGTCGAGGTTTGCCGCGATGACGGCTGGCGACAGCATGAGGCCAGATTCCTCTAAGAGAGAGAGGATGCGGTCATCAGTCTGATTCATCCACGACACGCGAGGGCGCACAACCTCTCAGTCCATACCATATAAAAAATGAGTGCTGACTATCATCCAGTCAAGCCCCGAACAGGGCTCATTACAACCCCAAACAGTGTTCTAATGTGACCACGGGTCATACTATCAATTTGAGGCAATGCCATGGAGAAAACTGAATCCGTACAAGATGCAACGACAGAACTTGAGTCCCGACTATCGACATTGCTGCACGCACTCAGGGCCTTGCGGCGCCGCCGAGTTGTCCGCCTCTTAGATAGTAATCCAAGTGAAGACATTATTTCGACCCGGTGGCTCGCACGGCAGATCGCCGGGGCAGAAAATGAAACGCCGCCAGTGCATGCAACGAGCAAGCAATACAAGAACGTGTACAATGCACTGTCTCAAACTCACCTGCCAACCCTCAGCAACGCAAGCATCATTGTCTATGACCCACAGCGACAAGAGGTGAGATCAGGGCCAGCACTAACGATTGCAGTATTACTCTTAGACATCACTAAGCCGACGGTAGAAGCCTTCTACATGTAATAGAGACAGGTGAGAAGCTAACACACATTCTCCAATCGGCCATTGACTATAGAGGCACCTCTCAAATTGCAACCAGAATGGCGACAGATAATCCAGTCCAGTCAGATACTGTGCTCACAGAGTATGAAAAGAAATGCATCAGCGAACCACTGGAGAAGATTACAGCTGAGAGGTTTGATGAGTGGTATCAGAACCGGGAGTACCGACAGAATATTCGCGATGGGAAACCGTATTTCAACGGTCCGAGCTCAGTTCCGCCTCTAGGGCGCCATAGTCCAAGTAAACTCCTCCAATGTCACCGGAAAATCTACTACAGACAAGAGAATGCACCCCAGGAACAGGATGATGCAGAAGGGATTCTCTGGACTGGACGGCGCATCGAAGAAGACGTTATTCTTCCGTTCTTGCAGGATGTCGTAGGTACTGACCAGACCTACGTGCGAAACTCGATGTGGATTGATTTCAATGTCGAGGTAGAAGATAACGAACTCCGAATCAAAGGCGTAACTGACCCAGTGCTTGTCGATGGAGAGAGCAACCCACTGTTGCCGACAGAGGTGAAAACCACGTCCTCAATTGAGTACAAGGACTCACCGGACAGGCGTCATCGCGCTCAGTTACACGCATACATAGCAGGACTCTCGGCGGAACACGGCCACGACCTGACGAAGGGTGTTCTCATCTATGTCTCGCGTGAGACATTCGATGTTAAGATCTTCCGCGTGGAATTTGATTCCGAATTTTGGAACGAGACGGTACTGTTGTGGGCTAAAATGCACACAGAATATCGTCTTGATGATGAACTTCCACCAGCCCAGCCAGAAGCTGACTGGGAGTGTGAGTACTGCTCATATCGTGAGCGTTGTGGGAAAGGCGACACACAATACGCGGACATGAGCCCCATAGGTCTTCTTCAGAATGTCGAGTCGTATCCTCGTAACAAGGTTCGTGAGTATCTTGATGCGCATGATGGAGCGACGTTGACACCGACACTCGCAGAAAAATTTCCGGACTTGGCCGACAAATATGGCGTTCAACTGTGGGAGTGTCCGAATTGTTTGAAATCCTTCAAGAGAGAAGAGATTCCAGGAGAGCTTGGCCCAGATCGTCGACCTCTGTGCCCACACTGTGTGCAGTCAGAGACACTTACGGAGTTACGTCTGTCTGCAGGTGCCGACAGAGGGGTCTAGATGGAGAATATTGCACCCCCTCGTACGAGTGGTGTAATAGAAGGAGAAGACACACCCAAGCCAGATGAAGACTTGCAGGCAGCGATTTACGCTCGGACCTCGTCGAATAGTCAGCGGTTCGGATATTCGATCGACGAACAGGTTAGGCGATGTTGGGAGTTCTGCGAGAACGCCTCATGGGACATAGTATTTGTATTTTCTGACGAAGCAAAGTCTGGTCGTGATACTGAACGACCTGAATTTCAGTCGATGCTCGAGCAAGCACGGAATGGCTTCTTCGACGTCGTCATTTTTTGGAAGTTGGACCGCTTCTGTCGCTCACTTGTTGACCTTGTCAAAACCGAGGAAGAACTCGATGAGTTAGGAGTTGGTCTCCACAGCGTCACCGAATTCCTAGATACGACCAATCCGGTTGGTCGATTCAATTTTCGCAATCTCGCATCAGCCGCTGAGCTGGAGTCCGACCTTACCAGTCAGCGCGTTAAATTGGGTATGTATGGACTCGCTCGCGAACGAAAATGGCCAAACGACCATCCACCACTGGGGTACGAAAAAAATGATGACGGGACACTTCGAATTAGTGCGAGGGGAAGGAAGCTAGTCCGTTTGATATTTGATCTGTATATCCAAGAACACTCGATGCCACAGGTGGCCTTTCTGCTCAACCAACGCAGTGAAACGACCAACCGTGGTGATTCGTGGTGTCGTCAGTCGGTAGGCAAGGTGCTACGGAACGAATTGTATATTGGTCGCTACCAGATCGCTGACTTCGAAGCGAACGTCGAAGAATACAGGATCCTTCCCGATTCAGTCTTCAAGGAAGCGACGAAGGCCAGATTCCGATTCAAACATGCACAGACAGAGATGGATAACTCCCGGAAACAATCGAAGGCAGAGCGGATTGTCGACGGATACCGGGCGTATCAGGATGGTGATTCCTGATGAAAACCCCAGCCTCATCGACAGGATGTCCGCTTTGTGGAGCTTCCGCACTTGAGACAATCAACGAAACTGATTTACTCTGTTCAGAATGTAGTTTTGTCGTTACTGGTACCAAGAAATTAGCAGCCGAACGTGAGAGGGAGCACTCCCAACCACAGCCATCTTCTGTATCTGAGACTACGCCTAAGCAATGGCAAGATAAGATCTCCATTAGCGATTCATCAGACAGCGTTCTGGTTGAGATGATAACTTCCACAGAGGCGTTCGTTCAGACTCTCAGAGGAGATACCGACGACTGTATCAAAGCAGTCGAGATGCTTGCAGATGTATGGCAAAACCAGTACTTTCGGGGTCGCAGTATCCCGGTAGGGATAGCGGCAGTAATCTACGCGAGCTTTCGACGACAAAAGTCCCCACGACCTCTTGGAATCGTTGCTGAAGCATGTGGGATATCAGAACAGCAACTTCGAGCGGGATATCGTGCGCTCAGAACGGATTACAACGTTCACAGTGAAATCACCCCACCTGCATCGTATTTCCCGTTTCTGAGATTACAACTCGGTTTGGACGAAGAAGTGGAACAACGGGCCAGAGAGTTGCTATCATCAAGAACTGAAGTAACTGGGAGCCCGACAAGCATCGCTTCAGCCTGTGTCTATCTCGCAGCCAAAGAACAGGGTCAGTCAATTACGTTAGCCGAGTCGGGTGCTGCCTCTGGGGTGTCAAAGGAGACTGTCTGGAAGAAGACTAAGGAAATTACAAATTAACCATTTTGTATAACTCAATCAATAGTACACGTCGCTGCTGCGGGTTCGTCGTCGTCATCATCGTCATCTGTTTTTCCACTGTTAGAACAGACATCACTATTATTACTCTCGGACATTATTGCCCTACCCCAGATAAATACCGTATCCTCTGGAGCAACCTCATCATCCACCTCGGATGTTTGATTTTGGTTAGGGTCCCACCGGAAGGCGACTTCGGGGCGTTCAAACGCTCGTTGATACTTGTTGGGCGGGACATCAACCGCGAATTTGTTCTGACAATGTGTACAGGTGTAGATATACTCAAGCGCAGACGACGATACTTTTTCTCCTGAGACATCATCAACCGAAACACAAAATGGGCACGCAAGCGGGATGGTCGAATCCAGTTTATTGATCTCCTGTTGATCAAAGAGTGGACCAGTGAAGTCACACTCCTCACACGTGTACTCAATGAGGATGCGATTACGTACAGTTGTCGTCGAATTCGTCTCTTTTAGCGCTCCAGCACAGTCAGCCTCAGGGCAGACCGTGTTCAGCGTGTCGAAGAGGTTCCCAATGAATTCGGGTCCAAACCTCTTTTCAGCTCGTTTGAGCGGTTCAGGCACCGCCTCTCCTTCGGACGAGGAATGACGTCGATTTTCTAAGATTTCTTCGGCCCGATTAAATCTCTCCTTTGAAACGCACTGGAGCTCTGTTTTCGTGTTGACAACTTCTCCTTTAAGAGTTAGTTGGCCTAAACAGAGCGGGCTTTCCAAGATTGTCTTTGTTTGGCTGTCAGTGAGTGGATCGTCTTCTAACCCGTGTTCATCATTCACCTGACGTCTCGCTTCCGCCCTATTCTCCGTCTCTATGTAATAGTCAAACAGATCCGGGATGACACGTTTTCCTCGCTCAGTAAGGGCAATGTATTTCTCATCGTCAGTCGTGTAACCCCAGTGAGGCTTCCCAAACGGATATTTGCCCTGTTCCAGATATCTGAGTTGACCATCCTCTGCGTTTTCTTTTATTCGAGAGTACCACTCTCTCGAGAACAGTACTTCACGGATCATAGTCTCAAAGTCGTTCCGTTCTTCCCAGTCGAAGAATCCATGATTGTGCGAGTACAGGACTATGTCATACTTACGGAGTTTCTGAAGGTAGTTGATGCTCTCCCAAGGGTCAGATCTGGTTAACCGGTCTAACTTCCAGATCCCTAAAATACCGAACTCTGCGTTCTTTGCCATTTCCAATATCTTGTTCAACGACTTACGGTCCATTTGGGCTCCCGATTCAGCACGTTCTATCTCATCAACAATGCTACCGGACAATTCCTCAGCTTGTGCCCGAAGATCGGACAGTTGTTTATCTGTGCTGGTATTGTCCAGTTGATCATCACTACTCACACGTGCAAAGAACACCCACCGCTTGTCTTTCATCGAGGTAGGAGGCAACAGGCTGAAAATTACACCCCCTGTCCCGATTTCAAGCCCCATATGAAGGGTCAAAATCAGACAGGTTGCAGCCATCGCGAGACCAGCCACACGTGCGATATACGCACTTGATAAGTAGCGCCTGGACCACTCACCTATGGGTCGGCGGTTCTGGTACGATGCCTACTCACAGACGACAGAGGACCTACTGAAACACGTCCAGGATATCGCCGACGAACAGGGGAGTGCGAGCGCGAAAGTGGTGTTCGAGGACTATCTG
>Ga0207754_100265_pt1 | contig 23490 bp, 18 predicted proteins | sample A23E1SouthBayCA_FD_187728 | JGI IMG/M metagenome (GOLD analysis project Ga0207754, IMG submission 187728) | Aerobic enrichment media microbial communities from Eden Landing Ponds, California, USA - A23 E1 (SPAdes) | ecosystem: Environmental > Aquatic > Marine > Unclassified | place: Emeryville... | reverse complement strand
CCCGACATGCTCCGCGGGGCGTCCCGTCTCGCCGAGGAGTACGACGTGATGACGACGGCCCACGTTGCCGAGGCAGAAGCCGAGGCCGAGGAACGCGGCGCCGTCTCTAGCATCGAGTATCTCCGTAACGTTGGCTATCTGGGTGAGCGCGCGCTGCTCGGTCACTGCGTCCAGACGAACGCCCGTGACGTGCGGCTACTCGCGCAGACGAACACGCCGGTCGTCCACAACTTTCGGGCGAATATGCGACTTGCGACCGGTTTCGCGCCCGTCGTCGAGATGCTCGGTCGCGGCGTCACCGTGAGCATCGGAACGGACAACACGATCCTGAACGACACGGTCAATCCGCTCTCGGACGCCCGCGCCGTCGCGACGGCACACAAGGGCTACCACCGCGACTCCGGCGTCGTCCCTCCACAGACGGCCTTCGATATGGTGACGCGGGACGCCGCCGCGGCTATCGGACGCGACGACGACCTCGGGTCGCTGGAACCGGGCACGCAGGCCGACCTCGCGGTTATCGACCTCGACCGACCACACCTCACGCCCGCCCCTGATCCAGTCCACGCCCTCGTCTACGGCCTCCAGGGCAACGAAGTCGAGACGGTCCTCTGTGCGGGCGAGGTACTGATGGACGACCGTGAACTGTGCACGCTGGACGAACCCCTTCCGGATCTCCTCTCGACGGCCGAACGCACGGCCGCCGACATCGTCCAACGGGCAAAGATCGAGTGAGCGGGGACGGCCACCCCACTCGATGGCCATCTTCCTGCCGCCTCCTCACTCGTCGGCGATACCCATGTCGACGAGGTCCTGTAGTACGTCTCGCGCGTGCCCATCAGGGTCGACGCCGCGGTAGACACGCTTCACCTCACCGTCGGCAAGTGCGTACGTGACGCGGTCAGCGGCCCCGCCTTCGACCGGGACGCCGAACGCGGCCGCAACCTCGCCGTCGGGGTCGGCGAGGAGGTCGACGCCGAGGTCGTATTTCTCTCGGAAGGCGGCGTGACTCTCGGTGTCGTCGGTCGAGACGCCGTAGACGGCGACGCCGGCGTCGCGATACGTCGCCAGTTCCGTGTCGAACTCCTCGGCCTCGACCGTACACCCCGGCGTGTCGTCGCGCGGGTAGAAATAGAGGATTGTCGGCTCGGCGAAGGTGAGCGTCACCGTATCGCCACTGTGGTCGGCCGCCGTTACCTCGGGTGCATCGTCACCTGTGTCGAGCATACGCTCCACGTCAGCCGACAACGGTTTAGATATTGCCCTTCGGCGCCGCGCCGATCGGTGTGCGTTCCCGTCAGCCGTCGTGACTCCGAGTGCCCGCACCGGTAGCCGTCCAACACCCCTCATTCGTCGCGTTCGAACGGCGGCAACCTGCCGAAAACGGTCGTTCGACCCCGACACGTCACCGTTGCGTGCGGCGTCGAAGATGTATTCGCCGTATCATGACGGTTTCATTTCGCAAACGCTTGGAGTGCGGCGATCGGAACGATGGGGGTGTCCCCTACAGGTTGCGCTCTCGGCTCTCAACCACCCCCACAGCCGATCAAAATAACAAGCATATCTTTGTTAGTATTTTGGCACCAGTCGGCTCGCTATCCGATCGAACCGATCGTCGACATCAGGGGACACGAGGGCGATGGCGCATCCGTATGCGTTTAATATATGCAAACAGGTTTCGACCGCTTTCGCGGTCCCCCGCGTCCACGAATCATCATCCTAGCTGGTCGAACGTTGGGGTTCGATTCTACAAGGACGATCTGTCGGACTCCGATCGCAAAGTTGTTTATCGCACGCGCCATGTATCAGACTGTCCGGTGCGTAGCGTCTTCAGAACGAGCGTCGAAACCGTTCGTTTCCGCGACTCCGTCTCCCCTTCGGGGATCGGTCGTCTGTCGTGATCCACCGCTACGTCCATCCGGACGGGCGTCTGACCCCGTCCCGACCGTTTCAGATGACAGCACCGGCACGATGGCCGGTCGGATCGTGGCGTCGGGCGCCCGGGTGCCTTCTTCCGTCTCTAGTCGGTGCCGAACACGACCGGCGTCGGTATCCGCCGGTTCGTGTCCGGGCCGATTCAGTACCGTGTTCCTCGTCGGTCGGAATGGCGCCGAACTCCGCGTCCGTCGTGGTTCTCGCGAAGACGCGTTTCGCTAACGTGGCGGATGTACGGGCTCTATAGCACTCACGCCCTCTCATCACTTGAGGCCGCTCCAATGTTACGTGTGAGTCGGATGTCGTCCCGACGCGCTGAAGTAGCGGACCCGTCCGTTGGCCTCGCCGCGTTCACTCCCCGGACAGTGGCGGTACGCGCCGGCGACCACGGCCCCAGTGACCGGACGATCACATCGCTTGGCGTCGCCGACCGATCCCGACGTGGAAGGGACTGCGATGTTTCACCGACTCCTTCGCCTCAATCACCTTCGACGGTCGGTGCACTTTGTGTCGTTAGCGAGCGAATCACGTATTCGTTGAACTTCGCCTTCGAGAGTACGGTGTAAGCGACGAACGCGGCTGGCAGTCCGATAACCCACGAGAGATCCAGAATCGGGAGGCTAACCACCACGCCGAGCAGCGTACTGACCATCCCCGTCGCAGAGAATCCCCGGAAGAACCAGAACTTCGACTCGTCAGTTCGGTCATACAGCGCTTCGATATCGGTGTCGCGCTCCCTGATGATCCAGTAGTCCGCGAGCAGGACGCCGACGATGGGCCCAAGGAACGCCGCGTAGATCTGGATGAACGTCGAGAACAGCGCGCTCGTGAACAGCATCCAGGGGAACGAGAGGAACGACAGCACCGTCGTTATCACGAGACCCTGCTTCCAACTGACGCCGAGCGAATCCTGGAACACGTGGGTCGGCGGCAGGAGGTTGTTCACGAGGTTGGTCGAAATCTGTGCCAGGATCGCGAACAGCAGCATTGCCGCGCCGAGGGCCGGACTGGGGGCGACCGCCATGATCGCCTCGACCGGATTCGTGATCCCGGTCGTGACGCTGAACAGCAGCCCGATCAGTAGCATGAAGAGATACGCTGGGACGAGACCCAGCAGGTTACCAACTGCTAGGTTCACCGCGCCCCGTTCCGTATCGAGGTGGCGTGTGATGTCTGAGATATTCAGTGCAGCGGTGATGAGCTGCCCACCGACCGCGGCAATGAACCCGATGAACGGAAGCCCCCACGATCCGGGGTGGTTGATGGGTTCCGACGGGATGGTCTGCGTGGACAACACGACGTACCCCGTGTACGCCAGCAGGACGACGATCACGCCGGCCGAAATGGCGTCGAACCACTTGATCGAGTCGATCCCGTACCACGCGAGCGCCAGGTTCAGTATCCCGAACAGCACGAAGTACACCTGCAGATCCCCGAAGCCCCACAGCGTTGTGGTAATCGTGTTGATCGCGAGCGCTCCGATCCAGTTTCCGATCCCGAGGTAGATAATCGCGGGCACTGCCCGGAGGTAGTTGGGGATGGTCGACCCACGGACCCCGAACGCAGAACGCGTCTGTACGGCGAACGGGACGCCCTCCTCGAACCCGGGGAACCCATTGAGGAAAAAGAGCAACCCCAGAATGATTGTCCCGATCAGGGAGGCGACGATCACCTGTATGAGGTTGAGTTCGCCCTGTGGGTGGATGGCGAAAAACGCCACCGCCATTGACTGGACGACGATGACGGCCGCCCACCAGAGTGGAACGTACTGGGATAGCTTCATCGATCGGTCGTCGATCGATGTCGGGGTCAGGTCTTCTGCAGCCGATTCTTCACCCATGTCTCTGCTCCTGGAGTGATGCTGGCATGTCTCCAGTTCCCACACGATTATGACGAATGTTAAATGTATGGGTCTATTGTATATTTTACATCAGGTGTGTGGACAATAGTCACAGTTAAGATGGCGGCAACACGAGGAAGCGTATGACCGTAGACTTGGTCATAGCCAATGGCACAGTGGTAACAGCAGACCGAACGCTCGAGGCGAGCCTCGCGGTCGACGACGGGAAGATTGCCGCCGTCGGGGATCGGGAGAGTATGGCCGACGCCGACGAGGTGGTAGACGCCTCGGGGCAGTTGGTGATGCCGGGTGTTGTCGACCCCCACGTCCACATCGACGGCTACCTCTCGAACGACTCGTACGAGACGGGAACGAGTGCGGCCGCGCTGGGTGGGGTGACCTCGTGTGTCAACTTCGCGTGGGAGGCGTGGATCGGTGACCTCAGCATCTGGGACGAGGAAGGCACGTTGCTGGAGGCCGTGGAGCGACAGAAGCGCAAGGGCGAGGATTCGCTGATCGACTTCGGACTCCACGGCGTCATCACGCGTGAGGATCCGACCGTCTTCGACGAACTGGATGCAGTGGTCGACGAGGGTGTCACCTCGATCAAGATGTTCACGGCCTACGAAATCGGCCTCTCGAACGGGTTCATGAACCACGTCTTCGAGGAGGTTGCCGCCCGCAACGCCGTCGCGGTACTCCACACGGAGGATGCGTCCGTCTGCAACCAGCTGACCGAACGGCTCAAGGCTGCGGGCGAGAGCCATCCGCGCGAGTATCCTCGTGCCCGCCCGGACTACGCGGAGGCGATGGCCGCCGAGGACGCCGTCCGAATGGCACAGGAAGCCGGCGCCAAGTACTACGGCATCCACACTACCTGTGCGAAAGCCGCCGACGTGCTTGCTGACTTTCAGACCGACGGGAGCGAAGTTCGCGGGGAGACCTGCACGCACTACACGGCCCTAGACGAGTCTGCCTACGAGACGCAGGGCACGCTGGCGATTCAGGCACCGCCGCTCCGAACGCCTGCGGATCGGGACGCGATGTTCGCGCACCTCCACGATGGTGCACTGAGCGTCGTCTCGACCGACCACGTCGCCTTCCGCCGCGCCGACAAGGAGGTCGAACACTGGTGGGACAGCTCTTTCGGGGTCAACGGACTACAGACGAGCCTCCCAGTGTTTCACGACGAGGCGGTCAACGAGCGCGGGTTCTCGTACCCGTTCCTCGTGCGGGTGATGTGTGCGAATCCCGCGCGGACGTTCGGTCTCCCCGGGAAGGGTACGCTCGAACCCGGCACCGACGCTGACATCGTGGTCTTCGACCCAGACGAGGAGTACACGATCACCGCGGCCGACAACGCCTCGGTCGCCGACTACTCCGTGTACGAGGGGCGGGAGGTCACCGGCCGCGTGAAGAAGACGTTCCTGCGCGGCGAACTGATCGCGGACGATGGCGACGTCGTCGGCGAACCCGGGTACGGTGAGTACGTCCACCGGGAGCGCCCCGACTGGTCGCCGAATCGGCAGTGAACCGGGACGGCAGGCTGAGTGGCGTCACGTAGTCTGACGGGTTGCGTGTCAGTACGGTGCTCTTTTTTATCGAAGGCGTCGGTCGACGAATCCATCCCGGTCACGGCCGATCCGCCGAACGGAATGCGGTCGGTCCGCTGTCGCCGGGACGCTCCTACGAGCGTCGTTCACACGATCCGAACGCCTCTCGCTCCGTCCGCCTGGCACCCTTCGCTTGTTCGTCCGACGACCACGGCCCAGGCCACCGATTTATCCGACAGCGCTCGTCACGTGAGTGGCGCCCTTCACGATGTGTGAACAATATACGGCTCGAACTGTATCGTCGAGCCACTGTGCACACGGTATGAGTCGAGCGCGGTGCCGGAAGCCTACAGATGACCCAAAATAATTCCTGCAAGTAATATATCTCTCTAAAAATGATGAAATAAACGCGGAACAGCCCCGACTGTAGTTCACACATACCGAACAACTATGTGTGTACGTTCCAATCAGCGTTCACGATGAACGACACCCAAGCGCGCCCGGTCAAGACGACGCAAACGTCGATTCGGATCGGACGAGCGATTCAGCGTCGGGACGGGGCGACGCTAACCGAACTGTCGGAGGCTCTAGACTTGGCGAAAAGTACCGTCCACAACCATCTGGCGACGCTCGTCGAAGAGGGATTACTGGTTGAGGAAGGGGGCCAGTATTACATTGGGCTCCGATTTCTGGAGTTCGGCGAACACGCCCGAAACCGACGGGAGCACTACACCCCGGCGAAACTCCAGGTGTACCGACTGGCAGAGTCGACGAACGAGGAGGCGAACTTCGCCGTCGCGGAGAACGGGTACATGTACTCCCTTGAGTACGTCATGGGTGACGCGAACCCGAACAACCCGGCTGTCGGGAGTACGTTTCTGAGCGTCGGGAGCAAGTTCCGGATGCACAACTCCGCCCCTGGCAAGGCCGTTCTCTCGGCACTGCCGACCCATCGCGTCGAGTCGATTCTCGACCGGCGCGGACTCCCGGCAACGACAGAGAACACCATCACTGACCGGGAGACACTGCTCGAAGAACTCGAAACCGTCCGCGAACAGGGGTACGCCACGAACGACGAGGAACTGGAGGTCGGATTTCGGTCCATCGCCGCGCCCGTCACACTAGACGACGGAACGGTGTTGGGCGGCTTGTCTATCGGTGGCCCGGCGTACCGCTTCGAACTCGATGACGCATCCGGTGGCCGATCCGTCGACACCCTCCGGAAGGCGGTTGCGGACGTCGAACGCGAAATCGGCCGGATGGCGGCCGTGGACGACAACCCCAGAGACTAACAACCATATGCCTGTTATTTCTGCAGACGTATCCGAGTCGACTAGCGGCGGCCGGTTTCCCGTTCGGCCGTCGGCGTCGGAGGCTGGTTTCCGATATAGAAACGTCGGCACGAACCCGCATCGCGGTACCATTCACCGGTAGACTGAGGGGCGATTTGGTGGATGCGTCGAGAACTAAACTGCCCGGTACACAGCGCTTACTGGTGGGTGAGCCACGCCCCACAGATGCTTCCCAGACGGAGTCGGCCGCCTGTCGTGACCCGGCGCGACGCCAAGTCGGAGTGGAGTCAGTCGCTCGATGTTCCAGTGGCTCCGCTGTTGTCACACCTGATGCCGGCATCTCCGGAAAGCGAGAGTCGAACGACGGCCGTCCAAGACGGGTGGCCGAGGATTTATGAGCGTCCGACGTGAGCCATCGCGCATGTCAGTCTTAGATTCGTTTCGGCTCGACGGTGAGACGGCGCTCGTAACCGGTGCCGGACGTGGCCTCGGTCAGCGGATGGCGACGGGTCTCGCGGAGGCCGGTGCCGACGTCGCCATCGCCGATGTCGATGCTGATACCGGGACCGAGACGGCGGCGACCATCGCCGAGGACACCGGCGCGGAGACGACGTTCGTCCGGGCAGACGTCACCAGCGAGGACGACGTCGAGGCGATGATCGATCAGGTCGAGTCGGATCTTGGACCGGTCGACGTCCTCGTCAACAACGCCGGCATCGTCGAGAACGCGCCGGCGGAGGAGATGACCCTCGACCAGTGGGAACGGGTGGTCGACGTGAACTTGACCGGCGTGTTTTGCTGTGCTAAACACGTCGGCGCACGACTGCTCGACCGGGGTGCGGAGGGGTCGATCATCAATATCGCCTCGATGTCGGGACATATCGCCAATCACCCCCAGCCACAGGCTGGGTACAACGCCTCGAAGTCCGGCGTCGCCGGCCTCACCCGATCGTTGGCCTCGGAGTGGGCGACGGCGGACATCCGGGTCAACGCCATCGCGCCCGGATACATGCGAACGGACATGGTCGATAACACGCTCGCCGAGGATCCGGAGATGGAAGAGACGTGGCTGGCAGACACGCCGATGGGTCGGCTCGGTCGACCGGCAGAACTCAAACCCGTCGCGGTGTTCCTCGCATCGGACGCCTCCTCTTATATGACCGGGGAAGTCGTCTTCGTGGACGGCGGGTTCACCGTTCGGTGATCAGTCGCCGACGGTGATCATCCCCTTGACGAGCGAGGGGTCGTCCGTCCGCTCGAAGGCCGCAGTCACTTCCGAGAGAGGCATCTCAAAGTCGATGATTCCCTCGACGTCGACGTCACCGCTCGCTAGGAGGTCTATGGCTGCGGGGTAGGTGTTCCGGAAGCGAAAGGAGCCGTGGACGTCGAGTTCGCCGTTGATGATGTCGTGGGTGTCGAGCGGAATCTCCCCCTCGCCGGCGAGGCCGACGAGGGCAACGGAGCCACCCTGGCGAACGACTTCGGTGGTCGACCGGATGGCGGCAGCGGCACCCGACGCTTCGATGGCCACGTCAACACCGTCGTCGCGGGTGAGGTCGGCCACCCGCTCGGCCAGGTCTTCTTGGGACGGATCGACGGTGGCGTCGGCGCCCCGTTCCCTCGCCCGGTCGAGTTTCTCCGGGACGACGTCGCTGAGGATGATCTGGGAGGCGCCGGCGACGCGGGCGGCCTCCATAGCGAGCATCCCAATCGGTCCGCCGCCCGTGATGAGGACGGTGTCGCCGACGCCGACGTTTCCGCGGCGGGCAGCGTGGAGGCCGACGCTCAGGGGTTCACAGAGTGCGCCCGCCTGCGTCGACACATTCTCGGGGAGGGGATAGGCGAACTCGGCCGGCCAAGCGACGTACTCGGTGAACGCCCCGTCGACCGGTGGAGTCGCCATGAATCGAACGTCGGGACAGAGGTTGTACTCCCCCCGCCGGCAGGCGTCGCACTCAAAACAGGGGACCCCGGGTTCGAGCGCAACCCGATCCCCGACGGCCACGTCCTCGACGTCAGCCCCGACGGCGACAACCTCGCCCGCGCTCTCGTGGCCGAGGACGAGGGGGTTCTCGACGACGAAGTCACCGATACGGCCGTGACGATAGTAGTGGACGTCGGACCCGCAGATCCCGACCCGTCCCACGGCAACGAGTACGTCGGTGGGTCCGGGGTCCGGACGAGAGCGTTCCTCGAACTCGAACGTCTCCGGCTCGGTCAGCACGGCGCTTTGCATACCCGGACTCACGCGAATGACCCACTAAAGCGTTACCCGAGGACAATCCCTATTACCGAGGCCCGCACAGAGGGGAGCACCGATGAGTCAGGAATCGACCCTCGACAAGGCGACTCGCGACGCCGTGGCGGCCTGTCGGCGCGAACTGCCGGCGTCGGTACGGGCGCCCCGAACGGTCCTCGGGTTCGACGGCTTCGTCGACAACGTCCGGCGGGTGGTCGACGAGCGCACCACCGCCGAATCGTTCGAACCGATGACGGAACTCGGGGCGTTCGGCGAGCGTATCGCGGCGTCGGCCGACGACCGGAGTTCCATCACCGTGGAGTGGACACGCGAGGGTACCCGAACCGGCGGCCTCACCTGTCACTTGGCGCGTGCCTTCATCGGCCTCGACGCCAGCCCCGTGATGATCGGGGCGTACGGGGCGCCGGAACTTGACGTGTTCGCCGACGAGTTCGCGGCGGCGACCCGCCACTCGTTCGGGGCTCCAAACTACACCGAGGCCGTGGAGTTCGACGACGGCAAACTCCTCGTCACGGAGATGGGGGCGACGCGGACGCTGGACTGGGAGACGCTCACCGACGCGGTCGGGGTCGAGACGCTCGCTGACGCGCTCGACGGCGCCGACGCGTTCGGCATCGGTTACTGGGTGGTCATTCCCGAACTCCCGTCGATACTGACCGGACTCAGGGAGGCGGTGTGGCCGACACTCGCGGACCCGCCGGAAACGGTGCTTTTGGACCCCGGCGACGTTCGCCAACTCTCCGACGACGTCCTCGCCGAGGGAATCGACCCGATACGGGCGTTCGCGGACGTCGCGCCCGTGACACTGAGTGCGAACCGCGCGGAGATGCAGCGGCTCGCAGCGCGCTTCGAGGCGCCGTCGTCGCTGTCGGCGGCCGCCACGGCGGTCCGGGACGGCCTCGGCCTGCACCGTGCCGTTGCCCACGCTGACGACGTCTCCGTCGCTGCCGGCCCCGACGGCCTCACGTCGGTGGCCGTCCCCACCGTCGACGACCCGGAACTGACGACCAGTGCGGGCGACCACTTCAACGTCGGCCTGCTGCTCGGCCTTGCGGCCGGCCTCTCGGATCCGGCGGCCGTCTGTCTGGGCAACGTCGTCGCCGGACACTTCGTCCGGCACGGTGCGCCGCCGGCCGAGGCGGACCTCCGAGCGTTCCTCGACGGCTATCTCGACGCCTTCTCCGACCGGTGAATTTTACACCCCAGTCTCCGAGGTAGGGACGAAGTCGCATGACTGATACATACGACCTCCTCGACACGCGGTCGGGAAACGCCGTCGTCGTTGCCCTGGACCACGGTCTCAACATGGGCTCGGTCGATGGGTTCAAACGGCCCGAATCGACGCTTCGGGCCGTCTTGGCGGGCGACCCGGACGGCGTCCTCGTCGGCCCACACTTCGCCCGACGGTTCGCCGACACGCTCGACTCGTCGGGTGTCGATGTCCTGCTCACCGCCGATGCGGCGCTGTTCTCGGCACGCCCTGGCGCCCGGACGGGCGAGGACATCTGGACGCCGGCCTTCTCGACGTCGTTCCTCCGAGAGTTCGACCCGAAAGGAATCAAGGTAGCGCTCGTGTTCGGTCGCGACGATCCGCGGGTGTTCGAACGCAACGTCGCCTACGTCTGTGAACTGGCGGAGCAACTCCACGACACGGATATCCCCCTCGTCGTCGAGCCGGTGATGTGGGGCCGCCACGTCCCGGACGACAGGAGTACCGACCCGGAGCTAGTGGGGAACGCAAGCCGCCTCGCCTGGGAGTACGGCGCCGACGTGCTCAAGATTCCGTACACCGGCGACCGGGAGACGTTCGAAGCCATCGTCGACGCCGCACCAGTGCCGGTTACCATCCTCGGTGGTCCCTCCTCGGGGAGTCCCGAATCGATGCTGGACACGGTGTCCGCGGCCGTCGCGGCGGGCGCCCGTGGGCCTATCATCGGACGATCCATCTGGCAGACGCCCGACCCGGAGCGGGTTGTCACCGCGCTCGGTGCCGTCGTCCACGAGAACGCCGCTCCGGCGGACGCCTGGCAGGACGCCGCGGACGGCGGATAGCGAGCGTGACGACAGGTGAGCCACTTCCACGGTGTCGCCGGGGGCACGACCGTTCGAACGTCACTCGGTCCGTGTCTCCGTGGCGTCGGTGGCCGCTCTGTTTTGCCCTGCTAAACAACGCTGTCCGGTATCGCCCGCGGATACCCCGTCGCACCTCCAAAACCATCATTAACGTTCACGCTGGACTCGCGACTGCGAACGGCGTTTAGAAATACTAAACCTCGGCGTCGCGGAGGTGCTGTGTCAGTCGCTCCGCGGCGCTGATGGCGAGGCCCGGGATGTCCTGTTGGAACGTCTTCCCGCGCATGTGTTCGTCGATGCCGAGGACGCCGACGGCGCCCCGGACGGTCCCCGACAGGACGATGGGGACGGCGATACCCTGGACCCCGGCGTACAGTTCGCCCCGGTCGTAGGCGAGTCCCTCGTCGCGCACGTGTTCGAGTTCCCGACTGAGGGGTTCGGTGTCGGTGATGGTGTGGTCTGTCCGCTCGACCGGATCGGCGATATCGATGGCGTCGGACGCATCGAGACTGTCGTGGTTGGCGAGCACCGCCTTCCCGGCCGCCGAACAGTGAAGCGGGAGGGTGTCGCCGGCGACACCGTCCGGGCCTGCGTACTTCTCACCCTGTTCGCTGTGGACGAGTACCGCCTGGTGTTCCTCCCGTGCCACCAGGTTGATTCGCTGCCCCGTGGCCTCGGCGAGTTCCACGAGGGCGTCCCTCGGAACCGTCGCGAGTCGCGTCCGCTCCGTCGCCCGCCGCCCCGGGTACAGAAATCGGAGGCCGACGTGGTAGCTATCTCCGTCCTTGGTCACGTACCCGCCCTCACGGAGGGTGGCGAGGTGGTTGTGGACGGTGCCTTTCGTGAACGGCGTGGCCGCCGCCAGTTCCGTCACCGATGCCCCGTCGTGAGCCACGAGCATCTCGACGATGCGGAGGGTCGTCCGTGTCGTCTTGACCGGGTTGCGGGCGTTGACGTCCATGCCCCCTTCTCCGTGCTTCTCTCACTAATCGTTTAGCATCAGTAAACCCGCTACCACTCGGCGACGCTGCCGTCCTCGTGGTGCCAGAGCGGTGTCTGCCACCGGATCTCTTTTTCGGATTGCTCCCGGACGTAGGACTCGTTGACGTCGATTCCGAGTCCCGGCTCGGTGGGCGGTTCGAGGTTGCCGTCGTCGTACTCGAAGACGGTTGGATCTTCGAGATACCGGAGGTGTTCGTTGCCCTCCAGTTCGTGGACGCCGATACTCTGCTCTTGGAGAACCGCGTTCGGGGTGCTGAAGTCGATCTGAAGACACGCGGCGAGTGATATCGGGCCGACGGGGCACTTCGGCATCACGTCGACGTCGTACGCCTCGGCCATGGCGGCAATCTTCTTCACCTCGGAGATACCGCCTGCGTGGCTGATGTCGGGCTGGACGATGGCGACGGCGTCGTTGCCGAGGACGCGCTTGAAGTCCCAGCGCGTGTACATCCGCTGGCCCGTCGCCATGGGAGCGCCGACCGTCGGCGACAGTCGTTCGAGCGATTCGTTCTGGTCGGGCAAGACGGGTTCCTCGAGGAATCGGACGCCGTACGGTTCGAGCACGCTTGCGAGGCGAGGGAGACGTCCCTTGCTGATGCGCCCCCGGCAGTCGACGGCGATGTCGGCCTCGTCGCCGACGGCATCGTCGACTGCCGCGACGCGATCTCTGGCGATTTCGACGACTTCCTCGCTGTTCCGTGTGTGTGAGCGCGCGGTCATCGTCAGCTTGACCACCGAGTAGCCATCGTCGACGGCGCGTTCGGCGTCTGCGGCCACCTCTCCCGGCTGATCACCGCCGACCCACTGGTAGAGCGGGATTCGGTCCCGTGCCCGTCCGCCGAGTAACTGGTAGACTGGAACCCCCAGTTGCTTGCCCTTGATGTCCCAGAGTGCCTGGTCGATGCCCGCGATGGCGCTCGAAAGAATGGGGCCACCACGGTAGTGACCGCCACGATAACAGCGCTGCCAGTGGCGCTCGATTTCCATCGGATCGTTGCCGAGGAGGAAGTCCTCGACCAGTTCGCTGACCGCCGCCCGAACCGTCCGGGTACGGCCCTCGAGGGCTGGCTCTCCCCATCCCACCGTCCCGTCGCTGGTCGTCAGCTTCAGAAACAACCACCGCGGCGGGACGGAGAACAGTTCGTAGCCGGTCACGTGCATACTCCTATCCTTCGACAATAGAGACTTATACGTATCGCCGGGAGTCGTGTGCGTCGGTTACTCCGTCGAAGGAGGGGTCGCCGCCATGCCCGCCTCCGCTGCCCGCCCCGCCGCTTGGAGCGCGTCGATCATGCTGTCCGCGTCCGCGATGCCCTCGCCCGCGATGTCGAACGCGGTGCCGTGCATGGTGCTCGTCCGGATGATGGGGAGGCCGATGGTCATGTTGACGCCTGCAACCCCGCCGCTTGGCAACACACCGTGAATGTAGACGGGGATGTGCCCCTGGTCGTGGTACATCGCGACGACGCCGTCGAACCGGCCGACGGCAGCTTGGTTGAAGATGTTGTCCGGCGCCCAGGGTCCCGATGCATCGATCCCTGCCTCCTGGGCCTGCTCGACCGCCGGTGTGATCTCTTCTTGATCTTCGGTGCCGAGGACGCCGTCCTCACCGGCGTGGGGGTTCAGCCCACAGACGGCAATCGAGGGGTCCTCGATGCCCAAATCACGGAGACCCTCGTCGGTCACCTCGATGGTTTCGAGGACACGCTCCGTCGAGATGGTGTCGATAGCCTCCTGCAGCGACATGTGGACGGTGACGTGGGTGACGTGTAGTCCGTCCTGGATCAGAAGCATCGAGTACTCGTCGGTGTCGGTCCGGTCGGCGAGTAGGTTCGTATGCCCCGCGTACTCGCTCCCCCCCAGTTCGAGTGCCTTCTTGTTTATCGGCGCGTTACACATGGCGTCGATGTCGCCCGCAAGCGCGAGTTCGATACCGCGCTCGACGTACTCGAGGCTCGCCTGGCCGTAGTCGCCCCGGTGTTCACCGCGGGCCACCTCGTCGACGTTGTCGAAGTCGACGACGTCGAGGGTCCCGTCCTCGTAGTCGGCGTCGCCGACGGCGTCGACCCCCCGAATCGAGAGGTCGCTGTCACAGGCCGCGACGGCGCTTTGCATCACGTCCACGTCTCCGAGGACGACCATCCGAACGTCGTCACACACCTGCGAGTAGGCCGTGACGATGATCTCACTCCCGATGCCTGCCGGATCCCCCATGGTTACACCTACGATTGGTCGGGTCGCTTGCATCGAGTGCCGATTCCACCCACACTCAAATCAACTTTGCTATCGTGGGGATCCAGCGGTCGCGACGCTACGTGTTGACGACGCCGTCGCCGCCGTCGCCGTGGGTCACCTGTCGCGCCTCGGCGGGGTCGGCGAGGTTGCGCGACTCGACCGTCGTCCCCTCCTCGTCGAAGATGTACAGCGCCTTGCGCGGGAACGAGAAGTGAACGCTGGTCCCGGATTCGGGCTCAAACCCGGGCGAGACGCGCGCCGTCCACGTCCGGGAACCGACGTCGAAATACAGGAGGTTATCGCTTCCGAGTGGTTCGACCACGTCGACGGTTGTCGTGTGGTGTTGGCCCTCGAACGCCGCTGCCTCGGCGCGCAGCACGACGTCTTCCGGGCGAACACCGACGGTTACCCGGTCGCCCACCTCGATCGGGAGGTCGGCGTTCGTGTCCCCCGTCGCGTCGAGGTCGTACGTAAAGGCGTCACTCGTGACGGATTCCAGGACCGTCTGCCCGTCGCGACGGACGGCCTCTGCCTCGACGGTGTTCATCGATGGACTCCCGATGAAGCCGGCGACGAACTGGTTGGCGGGATGGTTGTACACCTCGTTCGGTTCGCCGATCTGCTGGAGGGTGCCGTCGTTCATCACTGCGATGCGGTCGCCCATCGTCATCGCCTCCTCCTGATCGTGCGTGACGTAGATGGAGGTGACACCCAACTGCTCTTGGATGCGGGAAATCTCCGTCCGCATCTGCTTGCGAAGCTTCGCGTCGAGGTTCGAGAGCGGTTCGTCGAACAGGAACGCCTCCGGGTCGCGGACGATTGCCCGCCCGAGGGCGACGCGCTGCTGTTGGCCGCCGGACAGCGACTTGGGTTTTTTCTCCAGGAGTTCGCCAATCTCCAGCAGGCTGGCCACGTCCTCGACCCGTTCCTCGATGTCGGCGTCCGAGAGATCGGTGGAGAGTCGGAGTCCGAAGCCGATGTTCTCCCGCACGTTCATGTGGGGGTAGAGCGCGTAGTTCTGAAACACCATCGCGATATCCCGCTCGCGCGGTTCGAGGTTGTTCACGCGAGTCGTCCCGATCGAGATATCGCCGCCCGTCGGGTCTTCGAGGCCCGCGATCATACGGAGCGTCGTCGACTTTCCACATCCTGACGGGCCGACGAGGACGAGGAACTCCTCGTCCTCGATTTCGAGAGACAGATCGTTGACCGCGACGATGCTACCGTTGTTGAACGCCTTGCTCACGTGATTGAGTGCGATTTGTGCCATGGTTACTGTCGAGAATACGGTTGTCGGTGATCGATACGAGAAGCGGGGGAGCCTCGAGGCGAACGGGTCATTCCTTGACCGCCCCCATCGTCAGGCCGCTAACGAGGTGTCGCTTGACGATAACGCCGAAGGTGACCATCGGCAGGAGGATGACGACGCCGGTCGCCATCACGCGACCCCACAGCGTCCCGGTCTGGGTGACCAGTTGCGACGCCGCGATGGGCATCGTCTGTGTGGCGTTGCTGGTGAAGATCAGCGCGAAGATGAAGTCGTTCCACGAAAAGACGATGGCGATGATGGCAGTGGCGCCCATCCCTGGCCACACGAGCGGGAGGGACACCTTTCGGAACGCTTCCCACTTGGTCGCGCCGTCGATACGGGCAGCCTCCTCCAAGGCCTCGGGCACCTCGTCGAAGAACGAGCGCATCAACCAGATGGCAAAGGGAAGGTTGAACGTCGTGTGGGCGATGATGAGGCCGAGGTGTGTGTTTAGCAGGTTCAGGTAGCTGTAGAGGTAAAACAGCGGGATGACGACGACGACGATGGGGGCCATCCGGGTGCTGATGATCCAGAACGCCAGGTGTTTTTTGCCCCGGAGGTCGAGCCGCGAGAGACCATAGCCGCCGACGGTGCCGAGACTGACCGAGAGCACCGCCGTGCCGAGCGCGACGATGATGCTGTTGATGAGGAACGGCGTCACCGGGTTCGAACCCATAAACATGTCCACGTAGTACTGGAGCGTGGGGTCGAAGAATATCGTCGGCGGGAATTCGAACATCGACCGCCGGATCTTCAGCGAGGAGATGGCCATCCAGAACAAGGGCAGGAGCGTCCAGATGGCCACCACTCCGAGGAAGGCGTACGGGCCGTACCGTCTGACCGGCCCCGGGAGTCCTGACGATGCCGTCGACTTACTCATCGCCGGCGCCCCCCATAATCGTCTCGACGAACATGAGACCCATCAGGATGGTGACGATGAGCAACACCAACCCCGTTGCGGAGCCGTAGCCCAGGTTGAAGAATCGGAGCGCCCGCTCGTAGACGTAGAGGCCAATTACTTTCGTCGAGCTGGAAGGCCCCCCACCCGTCGTGATGAACACCTTTGCGAAGTAGCGCATCAGGTCCATCGACCGCAACAGGAGGGCGATGGCGATGGCCGGCTTCAACAGTGGAAGAGTCACGTGGCGGAACTGGGTAATCCCCGTCGCGCCATCGACGCTCGCGGCCTCGTAGAGATGCTGTGGGATGCTCTTGACCCGAGCCAGGATGATCAGGACGACAAGCGGTGTCCACTGCCACGTGTCCATGATGATGATGGACACGAGCGCGCTCGTCGAATTGGCGAGTATTGGCTGGTCTACAAACAGCCCCACCTGGTTCAACATGTACGTATAGAGGCCGAAGGAGGGATCGAGGAGGAACTGCCAGAGCAGACCCACGACCACCGGCGCGATCATCATCGGCATGATGATGATGCTCGTCAGGAGATTCTCGCCCCGCGACACGCGGTGGAGCATTACGGCGATGAGAATCCCGAGGCCGAGTTGCAGACCCAGCGATCCCGCCACGTAAAACAGGGTTACCCGCCACGAGTTCCAGAAGTTCCCGTCCGCGGCCATCTGCGTGTAGTTCCCGAAGCCGAGGAAGATCACCTCGTTGACCGGCGTGAAGTTCACCTCGTGGAACGACAGGTAGATCATCACCACCAACGGGATGATACTGAGTACCGCGAGGGTTGCGATGCTCGGGAGGAGCAGTAACATCTCGAACGAAATCGGCACCGAATCGAGTACCGACTGGTCCGTCTCCTCGGGCTCGCCACCGACGTACGCGTCTGTTGGCATCGTATTCGTTTGTTGTCCGGTCATCGAGTGTCAGTCTCCCATGGCGAGACACATTAAAAAGAACAGTATTGATAGTTTTGGTTAGCCGGCCATCCCGTTACAGGATGTTCGAGAAGCCGTCGGCGCACGCCTGCATCGTGTCTGCCGCCGGCTGGTCACCGGAGACCATCGCTGAACCTTCGGTGTAGATGACCTGTTCTAGCTGGAGCCAGTCCGGGTGGTGGGGGCGCTGTCCGATGTTGTCCAAGTCCCACCCCTCAACGATCGGTGGGGAGACGTTCGGATACTCGCTTTCGCCTGCCGTTTGCTCGCTGGCAGCCTGCACGTCGTCGCGGTCGTACACCGACTGACGGGTCGGCGTGCCGCCAACCTCGGAGAGCAGTCGGTACTGAATCTCTTCGGAGGTCGTCCACTCGATGAACTGCCAGGCGGCCTTCTTTTTCTCCGGCGTCGTGTGCGCGTTGATCCCGATGCTGCTCCCACCGTAGTGGGCCTGGACGTTCCGGTTCTCCGCCGGTCCCGACGGGGCCAGCGTCCACCGAACCGTGTCCGCGATTTCGCTCGACTCGGGGTCAGCGAAGAGACCGCTGTTCTCGTGCCACTGTGGCGACATCGCCATCTCACCGTTGGCAAACGCCTGTGCGACGCCACCCCAGTCCCACGTCGTGCTGGCGGGATGAGCGACGTCGTTGACCAGTTCTTGATAGAACTCGGCTGCCTGCATGGAGGCGTCGTCGGTGAACCCGGCGGAGATGTCGTCAGGGAGGATCGGGTCCTTGCCGTCGAACCCTTCCAGTTGTGTGCCGCCGAAGGACCACTGGATCATCTCGAACTCGTTGGCCAGCGATTGGTGTTGGGCAGCCATGTGGCCGGTTCCGTACGGAACCATGTCGTCCGGGACATTCTCGGTGATCCACCGGGCGACTTCCATATACTGCGACCACGTCATGTCGGGGTTCGGTTCGGCCTCGAATCCCAGGTCGCTGGTCGCCTGGTCACCGTACTCGTCGAACACGTCCTGACGGTATGCCAGGAGAATCGTCGGACAGTCGTAGGGGAGGCCCCGGATCGTTCCGTCGTCCTCGAACTCCGAGCACGCGACGCGGTGGATTTCGATGTGATCCTCGTAGTCGTAGTCGTTTTGCTCGATATAGCCGTTCAGCGGTTCGAGGTCGGTGTAGTACGGCGCCCCGATGTTGTACGGGTCGACGTACGCGACGTCGTAGTTGGCCGACTGACTCGTCAGGTCGTTCGCAAGCTGTTCGGTGTAGTTCAGCAGAGGCGAAAGGGTGAACTCGACTTCGATACCGGTCTCCTCCGTGAACTCCCCCACGATGGACTGCAGCGCCTCGCTCGGCGCCGTCGATTCCGTGATGAACTGGATGCTATCTGCCGCTTCGACGTCGTCACCGGGGGGCGTGCCGTCGCTACCGCCGCCACCGCCACCACCGCCGCCACCACCCGAACAGCCCGCGAGAGCCGTGACGGTGGCTGCGGCACCTGTCGCCCGAAGAAATCTACGCCTGTCAATAGTCTTCCGTGACATGTCTTTGCACAATTTACCATCATCATACATAATTATTTTCCTAGCTGAACGGGCGTCGGCGTCGGCTGTCGGCGTGAGGCTTATCTGCACCCTCTGTCCTATCTCGTAGCATGACAAATCACGTCGCAATCGACGTGGGGTCCAACGGCGGCACCATCTGGGTTGGGCGACGCGACGGCGACAGCCTCGACGTCGGGGAGGTGTATCGGTTCGACAACGGTCCCGTCGAGCGAGACGGGCGGTACGTCTGGGCCATCGACCAACTCCTCGACGAAATCGAGACGGGACTTCTCGCGGCCGAACGGGAGTACGGCCCCCTCTCTACCCTCGCCGTCGAGACGACTGGCCTCGATTTCACATTCTTCCGCGATGGGGAGCCGATGCGTGATCCGTACTTCTACCGCGATCCGTCGGTCACGTCGACGCTCGACGACCTCCTCAAACGCGTCGGGAAACGCGAGATATTCGACCAGACGGGTATCAACCACTGGAACGTTCCCAACTCGCTGTGGCAGTATCACTACCAGACCCACGCCTCGCCGGAGATTGTCCAATCGGCGGAGACACTGGTGATGCTCCCACAGGTGCTCACGCACGCGATGGGAGGGAGCGTCAACCCCGACAAATCGATCGCTTCGACGGCACAGATGTTCGATATCGAGTCCGAGACGTGGGCAACGGATCTCCTCGAGACACTCGACCTCCGAACTGACCTCCTACCGAACCTCGAGGAACCCGGCACGAAGGTGGGCACACTCGACGAGTCGTTCGCACCTGGCCTCGACAGTCGGCCGGATATCCTCCTGACGGCCACCCACGACACGGCGTGTGCCGTCGCGGCAACGCCGTTCGGTGCCGGCGATCGGACCTTTCTGAGCACCGGGTCGTGGTTCATCGTTGGCATCGAACTCGACGCTCCCCGCGTGACCGACGAAGCCTTCGCCGTCGAAGCGTCCAACGAGTACGGTGCCGAGGGGACGACCCGGTTTCTGAAGAACGTCACCGGGTTCAACCTCCTCGAATACGCCCGCGAGAAGTGGCGCGAAGAGGGGAACCCCCACGAGTACGACGTCATCTTCTCCGAGATGGCCGACACCGACCCCTTCGGTCCGCTCATCGACCCGGACGCCGACCTGTTCATGGCCGGGACACTGGAGGGCGACATCGTCGAGAAGATCGGCCAGTACTGCCGGGAGACCGGACAGGCCGTCCCGGAAGGGGTCGGAGAAATAACCCGGTGTCTGCTCGAAAGTCTCGCGGCGAAGACGGCGTACGCCCTCTCGCAGCTCCAAGGGGCCGCCGACGTCGAGAGTGACCAGTTGAACGCCGTCGGCGGCGGGGTCAGAAACGAGCCGTTCCTCCGGATGCTGGCGGGAGCGACCGGCCTTCCGGTCGTTGCCGGCCCGGTCGAGGCGACGTCGCTCGGAAACCTCCTCGTACAGATGAACGCCACCGACACGATCACCGACCTCGCGGAGGGGCGGCGGCTGCTCCGCAAGACGGCCGATCTCACGGCGTACGAACCCGCCGACCGCGACGCGTGGGCCGAAACCGTCGACCGGATGGCGACGCTCGCCGACCGAGTGGGGTAGTTTTACCTCCGAAGCCGCCACAACGTGATTCATGGACTGGGTACCCCTCGGACGGACGGGGACGATGGTCACGGAACTGCCCTTCGGCACGTGGCGATTCGGCCGCGAGACAGACGAAGGCTCCGTCGAAATCGACGAAACGCGGGCGTACGAACTTCTCGATGCCTACGAGGCCCACGGCGGTCGGTTCATCGACACCGCGGACATGTACGGCGGGGGAAAGAGCGAGAAGTGGATCGGCAACTGGCTCGCCGACCGCGACCGGGAGGACTTCGTCGTCGCCTCGAAGATATACTGGCCGACCCGTGACGATCCGAACGGTCGAGGGTTGGGCCGAAAACACCTCCGGCGGCAGGTCGACGCGATTCTCGACCGCCTGGGAACGGACTACGTGGACCTGCTGTACGTCCACCGCTGGGACGACGAAACGCCCGTCGAGGAGTTCATGCGGACGCTCGACGGCTTCGTCGACTCCGGCCGAGTCCACCATCTCGGCGCCTCGACGCTCTGGCCCAACGCCTGGAAGGTCGTCCGCGCGAACGCTGTCGCGGACAGACGGGGCTACGAACCGTTCACCGTCGTCCAGCCCCGGTACAACCTCGTCAACCGGGAAATCGAGGGACCGTTCCTGGAGATGTGCGAGAGCGAGGACCTCGGCGTCGTGCCGTGGAGCCCACTCGGGGAGGGGTTCCTGACCGGCAAGTACGACCGGGACGACGTCTCGAACGCCGATTCCCGAGCGGCCGAGGACGACAGCTTCGAATCGAAGTATCTCACCGACGAGAACTTCGCCGTCCTCGACACCCTCCAAGAGGTAGCCTCCGAGGTCGACGCCACCCCCGCACAGGTCGCGCTCGCGTGGCTCCTGCACCACGATCAGGTCGTGGGACCCATCGTCGGCGCCCGAACCGTCGACCAACTGGAGGAGAACCTCGGTGCCGTCGACGTCTCCCTCTCGGACGACCAGTTCGAGCGTCTCGCCGCCGCCAAGTCCGGCCCGTTCCCGGACATCGTCGACTCGCCGGCCCGGGGCGATCGGTAACCCCAGCAGTTATTAGCGGGGGGCGTCACGGCCTTCTCGGGAACTCGTCACACGCCGGTCTCTCGGCCGGCGTCGTGACGTTACACCGACGACGTGCGGAAACATACGGAGCTAACGATGTCACATCAGTCCAGTCTCGACGCAAAGCGACACGCGATAAGTGTGTTCGGGCGACGGATGCTCGAACAGGGTCTCACGAAAGGTACCGGCGGGAACATCAGCGCCCGCGAGGGAGATACGATCGCCATCAGCCCCTCCGGGATGCCGTACGACGAGATCGATCCCGAAGACGTTCCGACAATCGATCTACAGGGCGATCACGTCTCGGGTGATCGCGTCCCCTCCAGCGAACGCCGGATGCACGCGACGATCCTCCGCGAACGCGAGGACGTGGGGGCCGTCGTTCACACCCACTCGCCGTACGCGACGACCTTCGCCAGTCTCGACGAGTCCGTTCGCCCGTCACACTACCTCATCGCCTTCGTCGGCGACGAGATTCCCGTCTCGGGGTACGCCACCTACGGGACCGCCGACCTCGCCGAGTTGGCCATCGATGCCCTCGGGGACGAGTACGACGCCTGCCTGTTGCGAAACCACGGGACTATCGCCGTCGGCGACACCGTCGAGGCGGCGTTCGAGCGCGCACTGATGGTGGAGTACTGCGCGCGAATCCACTACCAGGCGCGGAACATCGGCGAACCGACGCTGCTCCCCGACGAGGAGATCGGTCGCCTCCGTGAGATGTTCGAGAGCTACGGCCAGAGCAGCCAAGACGAGGTCGACCCGGTCGCCCCCGCTCCCGACGCCGACGAGTTGGCTGACGGGCGGGACGCGGTCGCCACCCTCGGTGTCGAGATGCTCGAACAGGGGCTTACGAAGGGGACCGGCGGCAACGTCAGCGCGCGCGACGGCGACAGAGTCGCGATCAACCCCTCGGGAGTCCCCTACGGCGAGGTCACCCCCGAGACGGTCCCGCTGGTCGACTTGGAGGGCGAACAGGTCGCGGGCGAACTCGCGGCATCGAGCGAGACGCCGATGCATACGATGATCTACCGCGAGCGCGACGACGTCGGCGGAATCGTCCACACCCACTCGCCGTACGCGACGACCTTCGCCAGTCTCGACGAACCCATCCCCGCGTCGCATTATCTCATCGCCTTCGCGGGTGACGAGATTCCCGTCGCGGGCTACGACCGTCCGGGAACCGCGGAACTCGGCCGCCTCGCGGTCGAGACGCTCGGCGACGAGTACGACGCCTGCCTGCTGCGAAACCACGGGACCATCGCCGTCGGCGAGTCGCCGGAGGCGGCCTTCGAGACGTCGCTGATGGTGGAGTACTGTGCGCGAATCCACTACCAAGCACGGAACATCGGTGAACCGACGCTGCTCCCAGACGAGGAAATCGACACCCTCACCCGCCGGTTCCGGAACTACGGGCAGACGAGCGACAACTGATCGGTCACGTCTCGGCGTCCACAATCGCTCGGACGTCGGTCCGCGTCGGAAGGGCGGCCATCGCCCCCGTCGCCGTCGTCGACGCTGCCGCGACGGCGTTGGCAAAGGACAGCGTCGCGGACAGGTCGCGTGTCCCCTCCGCCAGCGACGCGAGCATCCCGGCGGTGAAGGCGTCGCCCGCCCCGGTCGTGTCCACGGCGTCGACGGCGTATCCGTCGTGGGTCGCGGTCCCCGCCGCGAAGGGGCCGCCCGACCGTGCCAGCGCGGCCGCCCCCGCCTCGCCCAGGGTGAGGAAGGCGGTCGACGGCCCCCGCTCACAGAGTGCGGCGGCCAGCGTCTCGGGAGCAGCCGTCGCGTCGACGAACGAGAGCGTCCGTAGATCCTCCCGCGCCGCCGTCACCACGTCGACGTCCGCGAGGAGATCGGTCACGACCCGCTCGAACGCACCGTCAGTCCACAGTTCCGGCCGGAAGTTGAGGTCGAGGACGACGGTCCGCCCGGCCGCGTGCGCCCGTTCGACCAAGTCCACCGTCGCGGTCCGAGCGGGCTCG
>Ga0207754_100263_pt1 | contig 23796 bp, 31 predicted proteins | sample A23E1SouthBayCA_FD_187728 | JGI IMG/M metagenome (GOLD analysis project Ga0207754, IMG submission 187728) | Aerobic enrichment media microbial communities from Eden Landing Ponds, California, USA - A23 E1 (SPAdes) | ecosystem: Environmental > Aquatic > Marine > Unclassified | place: Emeryville... | reverse complement strand
TGCTCGTCGGTGGGTGGGCGATCGCGGCGTTCAATCAACGCTTCACCACGGACGTCGACGTCGTCATTCCGGCCCAAGCGGTCGACGACTACACGGACCTTCTCACCGACCGCGGCTACGAGAAAACGGCCGATGTCGAGCGAAACGAGCTCTACGAGGGCCGGACTATCCGATTTACGAAAGATATCGGGAATCCGGTTCGGTTCGACGCGATGGTGGACGCGCTGGGCTGTCGCCAGACGGAAGCTGAGTGGTCGTATCGCTATCTGGCCCAGCACTCTGTCACCGAGGAACTGCGAACCGGGCGCCCGGTAACAGCCAGGATTCCAGAACGGGAGTTGCTGTTCGCGGTGAAACTCCACAGTGGCCGCAAGGCAGACTCTCGGGATTTGGTAGTGCTTGCTGCTGGTGCGGATTTCGACCGGATCGCGACCCATCTCCATCGCGGGGATCTCGAAAAACTCGCTGGTCGCATCGAGACTGTTCTCGACCGACTCACGTCGGAAGATTTTGCGGACGCGTTCAAAGGGGTCTTCGAACAGCAAACGGTTCCCGATCAGGATATCGATGCAGTCGTCGAGTTCCTCCGTGCCCAGCAGCGCCGAATCGATTCTGAATCCTAACATCGACTGTCGGTGGGGTATCTTTCGGGACCGATCGGACCACGCAGAGTCGGACGCTGAACGAATTAACCAACAGAGTAGGGCATAGTACCTCCAGACGTTGGTTAAAAGTCTAGAGAAGGGGTGTTCAGTCCTCGGCGACCGTCCCGATGATCTCCTGCGCGGTCGAACTGATCCGCCCGAGTCGATCCTGAATCACCTCGGGATCATCGTCCTGCCACGCGGCAAGATAGAACGCTGACCCGCTCGTATCCAGGTTGAAATACCGCCCGACGATGTACGCAACGGCTTCCGCTTCGACCTCGCGTTTTGCGCGCTCGGGCTCGTCGTCGCCATCGAAATGAAGCAGCGCGTGGGCGTACTCGTGAACCAATGTCACCGCGAGATCGGCCTGATTTGAGCGGGCTTTCGCTTCGACGACGGGCTGGCCCTCGTGGAGAGTCCGGTGTTTGCAGACGCCTTTCGCGTCGCCATGCTCCCACTCGGCAGCGTCGACGACACGGACGTCGATATCGAGAGTAGTTGCTGCATCAAGGAGCACTGGCACTAGGTCGTCGGCGTCACCAGCTGCCTCGGTTTCCAGCTCGGGGAGCGGTTCGCCCTCGGTTTGAGACACATCGAAGACTGCCGTTGGTTGGAATCCAACCAGTCCTTTCGACCACTCCTCGGGCGGTATCTCGTCGTAGTCACAGTCGCTTTGCTCGTGGTAGCTCGGTGAATTCTCGCACTCTGGACACTGCTTCGTAATAATGGGTGCCCAGATCCAGATCGCCTGTTCGCCCTCTTGGACGTGCCGGTCGAACTCCGATCTCCACGTATTGTAGCCCGCCACGCGGGTCGCCTCGGGACACTGGAGTTTGATCAGGAGGGTGTTGCGATGCGAGTAGTCATGGAATCGGGACTGGACATCGAGCCACTCTTGGAACTGTTGGCTGGCTTTTGCCTCATCGACGTCTGCAATGAGCTCGTCGATCCAGTCTTCGATGGTACTGTGCATCTCGTCGTGTCGGGTGTCGGTCTCCTCGAACGAGACCTCCGACTCACTGGTTGTCAGCATGGATTGCATCATATCGAGTACGACGACGTCTCCGAGAAGTCAGGACGCGCCGCACCCCTCGGGGGCGCACAATAAACGACGGCGCGACTGCGGGGTTTATGTCGGGGCGGCTATCGGAGGCTGGGATTAACAACCAGTGCGACACAATCACCGGGAGAATGGGTCTCGTCGAAACGCTCCGCGGGGTCGTTGGTACTCGCACGTCCAGCCCGTCTACCCTGTATGAGTGCCGACACTGCGGAACGACCCTTTCCGAGGACGCCGAAACATGTCCAACCTGTGGTGGAGAAGACGTTGTGTGCTATCAATTCTAAGGAATGTTCTTCTATCTGAACAGGTTGCGGTCAGACTCGTTTCTGTTTGAGATAGTCCCCGGTCAAACACCCCACAGTGTGAATGGGGGATCGGTTATCGAAGCGCTGGCTTCTCGTCAGCGAAGCCGACCGTGACGAGATACTCGAGGAACGCGTCGAACTGGTCGACATCGCTCGGCGTGTCCGCCGCGAGGTGTCGTGCCCACTCGATGGCCCACTGGAACGCAGGATCGGTTCCGCCCTTGCCATGTATATACCACCAGCGGGCGGCCTTCAGGACGACGAGCGGATTCGTCGGCGGCTGCTCGCTCGCGAGTCCACGAGTGATCGACCGGATCTCCTCGGGTACCTCAGCGGGATCGACCTCGCCTGATTGGGTGTTCGATACGTCGACTGGAATGTCGTCAATCGAGACATCGTTCGGACGCTGTTGTTGACTCACGGAAAATCACCATCTCTGAGGACTCTCTGGATCGAGCCCTCGCCATCTCTGGAGGGCGCGAAAAACAGCTCGCTGCGTCACGCCGGCGGGAGGTAGACGCTCTGCTCGCCGGCGACTTCTTCAAGGTTATTTCGATGGCGGTGGGCGAAGTAGCAGTCGTAGCTGCAGTAGCCACAGAGAGCCCCAGTATCGTACTCGGCGACGAATGGACCGCGCTGAGTCATCCAGACGTTGGCTTCGCATTCGGTACACGCAGCACCATCGAGATCCCCCGGCGATGGCCCCTCATACTCGATCTCGAAGGAGTCGTCCTGTGGTGTCGATTCGGGCCAAACACCTTGGGCCTGCCAGAATTCCTTGAGACGGGCGAGACTGTGGCGGACCGTCTTCCGAACCGTGACGTGGTCGGTGTCGCGACCGCTGTCGTCCCAACCATCCGCCGTCCAGAATTCCCCGAACTGTGCCCCGCGATGTAGGCCATTCCAGTCGAGACCGACAATGTCGGCCGGTGGGTCGTCCGTGAGCGTCGGTCGGGTCAGTTGCTCGATGACGTCGAGCTGTTTCGGCGGGCTTCCACCGAGGATATGAACACGCCGCCCACGCCAGTCGGTCGGCTCGGAGAACTCGTGGGCCAATCGGTCGGCATACCCTCGTGAGTAGCCGAGCACGAGGTCGTCGGGAATCATGTCGATCACCTTGCGGCACTTGGGGACGATGACGAGGTCTGCATCGGGATAGCTCGCCTGGATCTCGCGCGCAGCGGCCACGTACTCGTCGACATCGTCTCCCTCGTACACATCTCCGATCACCCCGACCGTGGGTTCGTATTCGAAAAATCGGGCGACGTACCGATCCAGATCGGGATTCCGAAAGTCGTTATCGAGCATCCCGACGGGGATGTTCAGGTCCTGATACTGGGTCAGCTGATATCTGCAGTCCTCACGGAACCCGGGCAAGAACCCGAGCCGATACGCATCCAGAGCGAACGGCGCTCGGTGGAGGAACGCCACGACGTCGGCTTGTCTGGCAGCGGCGATGTCGCGATCAGTGCTGCTGCTGGAGTTGGTTTCGAGTGACATGAATACGGGCTGCGAGGGCGAACTCGGCCGCCCTGCACCCTCTCAGAGGGGCAATAAACGGAGTCGCAGTCCACTATTAACCAACATTAAACCCCAGGCCCGCACTTTGTTGGTTAATTATCTGGACGGTTCTGAGACTTGCCAAGGATTTTCCAACTCACTCGTTGGGCTGACGCCGCCGGCGTACCTGCTCTGGATTCGGCACCCAGGGATGAACATCCCAGCAATGGAGGGCGTGCTCTCGTGCCGTATCGAACAGCGCCTCACATGACCCACATTCGTAGATCGTCTCGGGCCAGCGTTCTGTGACGAACATCGCCGTCACCGTTGATCTGATTGGGTCTGGTGCAGCCGGCCGCCGGACGTAGTCATAGCCGCTCACCGTCTGTTGACGAAGCGCCGACTGCACCAGCCGCTCGGGCCGGTCTGCTGGGAGATACACCCAGCGGACGAACCCCTCTTCAGAGTCTTTCGCCGACGGTTGGAGGATGAACCACCGATCGTGGTCGTCGCGGAAGAGATACCGCTCCCTTCCCCGATTTTGGAGATAGAGTGGATCGCCGCGACCGGGAATCACTCGCAGACCGATGGACGGAGAGATCGGGGTGAGGAGTCGCTCTTCCAGCGTGAGCGAGGGGGGCTCACCGGACGATGTCTCGGTCTCGAACTCGTCGAGCGTGGCTTCGCCGGTCATAATTCACGGGGACTCATCTCGTCTGTGTCTTCCCCCGCTGTTCGCTCGTGCCGGTCGTTGTATCGCTCGAGTTCTCGGCCGATGCACTCCAACGCCGTGACGGTGCATTCGATGAGCTGGTACGTTGCTCGCGAAAGTCGGAATTTCTCCATCAGGTGTCCTCCTCTGGCTCGACGAGGTCGTTACTCTCAGCGACGAGTTCCTGAACGGCAGAGGCAGGGTCGTTTTCGACCGGAAGCGTTCTATGGTCGAGCGGGGCGGGATACGCTCGGTCACCCTGCGCGCAGAGGATGATCAACCACTCCTCGCTCCCGTCGCCGAGGACGACGTAGTGGTCGATGTCTCGGCGCTGGAAAACCGTCCGATCTGCTCGACTCACGGCGCTCCAGTTCGCCGGTAGCGACGGCGACGATTCCCCACCATCAGGTGTGAGTGCTCGGTACTCTTCGAATTCGGCGAGTGCTGCTTTGATGTCGCTCCCAGTGAGGTGCCAGCAGTCGGCTGGGCCGTCGCACGCCAACTGACTGACCACCTCGTTTCGGAACTTGATGTAGTGTTGCTGGGCGACAGTCTCGTCGTCGGTGCAATCGAGGAGGAGCGCACAGGCGAGTTGCGATGGGCCGCTCCCAGTATAGCCCCAGTCGAATCCCGCCGGGCTATGTCGTACGAGACCGAGGCTTCGATCCGGGGCGAGCCGCTCGTGTTCGGTGAGGTTCAGCACCACTGGCGTCCCGTCGACGCGCATCCCGACGTACTCGACGCGGTCTGCGTTCGTCTGGCACCGCTCATTCGAATCCTGTACGACTGATCGTGGGTCGGTGGTCGGATCCGTCTCCATCGGTTGAATGCGGGCGTTCGGATTCCCCGCACCCCTGCTGGGGGTCGAAAAACCACCACCGGCTATTAGGCCCTCAGCGTCGCTTCAAAGTTAGAACTCAGACTATTATAGTTCAGACTATAATATTTCGGCGGATAACTAATCAACAGGGGCAGTTTATTCTTCGAAGAGACAGCGATCGACCGCATCATCACCAGCGAGGGTCTGCTGGTCTTCGTCTGTATCAGCGAAGAGGGTCGACTGATCACCCTCCGATGTTTGCTCAACTTCGGGTCGGTCGTCGACGCCGAACTCACTCGCCTCGGGGCGACCAAGCCGCGAATCCCGGTCGCGGTGATCCACGATGGCACCGACGTTCTCGAGTGAGGTCTCGACGCTCGCTTCGGTCACTTCGAGCTGGCAATCGTCACCGAACGCTGTCTGTCGCTGAATCTCGATTTCGGCACGATCGCTCATCTGGATTGAGCTTCCACCCACTGAGGCTCCAACAGACACCTCCGGGTGTTGGGTCAATCGTCTTCTGCGCGGATTTCGCTGGCCCGATGTTCGAGCCGGCGCAGGATCTGGACGCGCTGCTGATTCGCGTTTTCGTAGGCGACGCAGGCTCGTAGCGTCTCCATATCGTTGATCGTCACGATGCCGGCGTTGATGAGTCGCGTATTCGGGGCTTCGAGCCGTTGCTCTGGTGAAAGCTCGTTTGCGTCAGTCGATTGTCCATCAGGATTGGTCACAGATGATCGCCTCCAGCACTGCTGAGGCGCGAAAAAACAGCGCTCTCCGCTACCCGTCTTCTTCCGGCTGAATCTGACGGGCGTCCTCAGCGAGATCGTGGATGTACTCTCTGAGGATTTCCATATCCTCGCGGGCGTCTTCGAGGGTCTTGCCTTTCGCTTTGGCCACGATTTTGTCCTGATCGCGGGTGCCAGTGCCACGAGTGAGTTTTACGGTGAGGGAGACGCCGACATCACTGCGTTCGATGTACTCCGTCGGTGACGATTGCGTATTGTTCGATGTCGATTCACCATTCGAACGAGACGACTGGTTGTGTTCTGACATGGATCACTCTCGGTGATTGGTGCTTAGATGGACGGTGCGACCGGCTCTCCGGATATTTCGTGCAGGACTGCGTCGATGTCACTGCCGGTGAGGCGCCAGCATCCGTCGGGACCTGTACATTCGAGTTGGCTTACGACCTCGTCTTTGAACTCCTGGTAGTGATCGAGGGCGAACGCCTCGTCGCCCGTGTAATCGAGCAGGAGTGCGAGCGCGAGCTGTGCCGGACCACTACCACCGTATCCCCATTCGAATCCCGAGGGACTGTGGTTCGCCAGCGCGAGACTCCGCTCCGGCGTGAGCTGTTCTTGATCCGATTGGTTCTCGACGATGGCGCGGCCTCGACGACGGTAGCCGATATAGACGGTGTCGCCATCATCCGAGACCCGTGACTGTACGTGCGAGCGTGGGTCGCTGATTCCACTCATAGGTCGGTTCGCGGGCGGTTCGATCACCCCCGCACCCCTCTCGGGGGTTCAAAAAACAGGACGGGCTGCGTTCGGCAACGTATTTGACAGTTGCAACGCACTGTCCAGTATATCGGGATGGCTGTACTGGACGATCTCTCGGGGTTCGAGTTCGAGGACGTGATGGAGGACGTGTTCCGCAACCTCGGCTACGAGAACGTCCGCCAGGCCGAGAAGACGGCCGACGAGGGACGCGACGTCATCATGGAGGAGGTCGTCGACGGCCAGCGCCGCGCGATCATCGTCGAGTGCAAGCATACGGGGACGGTCGGGCGGCCGGTCGTCCAGAAGCTCCATTCGGCGATCGCGACGTTCGACTTCGACGGCCCCAAACGCGGCATGGTCGTCACGACGGGGCGGTTCACGAATCCCGCCCAGGAGTACGCGAATCGACTCCAACAAAACGACGACCCACACCCAATTGAGTTGCTCGACGGCGAGGATCTACGGGAGATTGCCGACGATATCGGCCTTGACCTCTACAACGGACGGATCGAGATTCTCTGTGACGAGACGCTCCGCCCGTACGACCCCGCGGCCGATGTCGACGCGCCTGTCGAGGAGGCGTTCCGCGACATCGAGAATATCGAGGCCGCCGACTTCCCAGAACCGCACTCAACGGTGACGTTCCACCCGGTGGTCGCGGTCACCGCGGACACAAACGCCGTTTTCGAGACGTCGGTGGGCGTTATCCACCGGATCAACGAGCGGACGCGGTTCGTCGTTCACGCCGAACGAGGACATCCGCAGGTCGCTGCTGATGACGTCGGGACGCTGGTCACGGAGAACCTCCACGCGACGGTCGAACTCGATACCGAGCAGTTCGGAGAGGTGTTCGACGATGTCGGGGAACGTCGGTTCGGGCAGACTCAAACGGAGTACAAGGAGTGGGCCGTCGAGCGGCTCCAGCAGCATCACACGACAACGGTCTCCTACACCGGCGACAACAACGTCACGTACAACAAGACTTGCGAGCCGAACCGCTCGGACATCTCCGTGCAGTCGATCGAACCTGTCTATCTCCCCGAGGTTCGGCATATAACCGACATCCAGGAGTACACCTACCCCTACGAGTACTTCACAGCGGGCCCGTCCAGAGTAACCGCCGAGGATGGCATCCATCGGTGTGTTCACTGCGAGACCAGCGGTGTCGACGAGATGTACACGTACTGTCCGAACTGCGGGGCAATCGCCTGCGACAGCCACACCGAGACCGAACGGCTTGAGCAGGAGCCGGTTTGTACGGGCTGTGCAGTCACCGAGCGATTCGCGCTGAAGACGAAGTACTTCTACGACGAGGAGAACCTCGAAGCGTTCCGCGAAGAGTACGCGAACATGCCGATTCACGAGAAGGCGATGGAGAATACACTGCTGGTCGGTGGTGGTATTGTAACGACGCTACTGGTGATCCTTGGCCTCCTCGCCGCATCCGGAGTGCTCTAGCTGTCGCCAGTAGCCGTCAAAACTCTGCGAGACTCCGGTTCTGTGCTGGCGTCGTCGCTCTCCCAATCTGGATGAGCTCGAACTGCGCCAGATCGACACCGACGGCTCCGTCGATTTGGTTCCGAAGCTTGTCGTCCAGCGATGCGACCTCGATCGCCGTCAGTGGTCGCTGAGTTAACGCGTAGCTGCTCGCCAACCCCGTTGGTCTGATAGCGAGCACGGAATCGGCTGGCGTGTCCCTGAGCGCACACTCCGCATCTCGGTGGGTGTAAACTCTCGCCCGCAACTCTTCCACCGGCAGCAACGCAGCTGCGTCCCCGTAGTCGAGATATCCGCCCGCATCGAAGAAATGCGCTATACTCATCAAATTATACTTAATAATTACTTTTACTTATTTCTTGTGCTGGCCGAAGGATTATTCGGCACGAAGTCGAGGGCTGGGATAATGGGACGAGACCTCTACGTCTGTACTGCGGGTGATCTCGCAACGCGGTCGATTGCATCACAATCACCGGATGCCACGGTTGCTGCGACCACTGACTGGCTTGAGTCGGAGGGATATGATGTCGCACCTGTCATCGACGGAGAGACAGTTGTTGGATACGTCGAACTCGACCACCTGCAGGATGCAGCGGCCGACGATCAAATTGCAGCCCACACGAATCCAGTAACACTCGAGGAGATCATCAGTACTGATGCCACGTTCGATGAGGTACTTTCGGCACTCTACGAGGCCCCGTTTTATTTTCTGGGCGGGCGGAATCGGCTGACGGGCATCCTGACGCGTGCCGACCTGAACATGTCGCCCGCGATGATCCACCTCTTCGACCGCATCACATTACTCGAAGAGCACTTCCGTGACCTCATTCTTGACGAGGCCCCCGACTGGAAGGACAATGTACCTCTGGATCCGAATGTCGTAGAAGATATCGAAGAGAGACACGCTGACGCCCGCCGATCAAACATCGAACTCAATGAAATCCATTACGCCCAGTTCTCAACGCTTGCGACAATCATCAGCAGTATCGAGGCCTGCTGGGATGCCTGTGACTTTTCGAGTGATCACCGAGCGTCGAGCCAGCTTGACGATTTGACCGAGTTGCGAAATTCCGTTGCTCACTCGCAACTGATCGTCCAGCACACTGGCGAGGGGTTGGGAAAGGGCAGAACGATCGGGACAGTAGAGCAGACCTATACGACACTCACGGACTGTCTGGACGCTGTCTCGACGTAACTACGGACAACCACAAAAATACCCTCGAAGAACCACCTGACTTCGAAACTTCTACGATTCTAGGAGCACCGGTCAGACCATTTCCTACACGGGTTCAGCGAGCAGATCGTCGAGCGCGACCGTCAGCGCCCCTTCGAACTGCCAAGTCGCCTGTTCAAAGGCTTCGTCGGTCGGGCCGTCCCAGCGGGGGAATGCTGAATGGCCGCTCACCTTGACCGTCCACTCGGCCGGCTCGTCGAATGCGTTCGTCGTCGGGAGTTCCACGACGTAGAGGAACTCCTCGTCGCCGTGGATGCCGTCAGCTGGATTCTCGACGCCGTGGCCCAGCAGGAACAGTGGTTGATCGAGGTGCTCCATGTTGGACGGCTCGAGAAGGTCTGCTGGCTGCGCTGCGTCGATCGTTCGCTCCGGCTCGCCGTCCAGATAGAGCTCGACCGTCGAGAGCTTGTCGAGGAACACGAACGTCGCTGCTGTATAGGCTGGGCCGCGTTCGGCGCGCGTCGCATCGAGAAGGTTCTTCAGTTGTACGAGATCGCGCAGGACACTCGCCGGATACCCGTCTGAATGACGATACACCTGTGCGATCCGTTCAGCGTCGCTATCGCTTTCACCAGGCTGTCCGACTCGTTGGACGAATCGGAGTTGACTTCGAGTCGACATCGATCACCGCCGGCGCGTGTGCGCCGGCACCCATCACCGGCGCAAAACAAAATCACGCGATCGTATCGTGAATGATTATATATGTCCTATACTACAATTGGACCAATAGTGACAACTCGTGAGTCTCCGATTAAGGTAGCCAAGCGGGAATTCGAAATTGAACCTACTGAGCCCTACTATTTTGTAAGGTACGGCGGCGTCCGGTCCGATCAGAAGTTACGCACATATCTCGATGCCGAGACAAGACGATATGACCCGGATAAGTTTCCTGGAATGCTCTATGCACCGGCTTTTATGGAGACCGTATTTTTATTTTTGAACAATGGACGTTTGGTCGATCTCACGAACACCTCCGTCGAGACCGCCCACCAGGCGTTCGAGACACTGTTTGAGCACTTCGAAGCAATAGGGGCGGTAACTACTAGCCCAGAACTAGAGGTTCGTAAAGTCACACGCGACGTGCTCTCGACTTCATCAAACGAGTCACAAGACAGCGACAGTTCCTCCGATGACATCGGCCTCTCGCTCAACTTCGAGAACATCAGGGAACAACTCGTTGCTGTCCCACTTTTTGAACCTCGTGATAGGCTGCATTTTCCCCAATCGGATCTAACAATCCGGCTCCCGAGCGACGATGCTCCGGGTTCGACGCAGTATATTTATCACGAGACCTCAGGTACGCTCGATCTTGAGACGCCCCCAGAGGGCGACGTGTTCCTTGGACTTGATAGCGAACACGAAATCGGGTTTCTGTTCACCCCAGAGGATCTGTTAGCCGTGTTTGACCACCACGGTGGGGGCCCTATCCAGACTGACTGGGCGGATAATAACGCCGTTATTGTGAGTTCGTTCCGTGATGTTAGTAGTACGACTATCCACGTCTTTGCTGCAGATGGAACACTCACCTACAACACAGAGGAATCCGGAGTCAATGACATTGCGATAAGCGCTGATGGCCAAGTCGTCGCTTATACACACGGCCGCAAACCGCCTGTTCTGACCATCTGTCAGTTCGGGGCAGATGGTACCGTCTCTACTGTCGAGCTGGAAGGGTATGCTCGTGTAAAATATGCTGACGACACGGCTGAATTCTTCGTCGGATCGACCAGTGACGGCGTATTCACCAGGGCACTCTCGCTTGACGGTGCGATTAATAGAGAGCTTTCGCCTGATGAGAGTAAAACACGCGTAGAACGCTTTCTCTCACAACGTGGAAATGTATCGCTGCATGAAGTAATGCTTCAGGTGCAGCAAAACCCTTCGGAGTGCGTTGGGGCTATTCCGGACTTACTGGATATGCTCACAAGTGATGAGTTCCCACCTCAAGAGAGATATTCTGTGCCCGAAATCTTTCGAACACTCGCTCGTGAACAACCCCCAGCGTTCGAATACCATCTTGATACACTCTGTTCCCTCCTTCAGAAGCCAACCGCCCCATATCAAGCCAAAAGCGCTGACAAAGTGATTCGGGAGCTGTACGCCGCCGATATCCAGCGCGATTCTATTGTCGAGCGGGTTTTCCAGTTGCTGAAGCAAAATACCGAAAGAGAAACTGAACGAGCAATCCGTCTCCTTGGAACCCGGACGCTCGATCTCACAACCTACGAGGAGACACTAGACCTTCTCATTGAATTTTTAGACGAAGAAATGGAGCCTCAGCTTATGCTTCCCACCGTTGACGCTCTGTCAAACTCCACCCTAGCAAAAAAGGAGAATTTGGTTCTTTCGAAGCTTGCCACCAAAGATCGGGTTGGGACACTGGTTACACTTCTCCGGTTCGGGCATGACCGACGTGCGCGCGACGAAAATGCCTTGAGTATGAGTATCTCAATCGAAACTTCGACGGAAGCTGATGGACAGCCGTACTCAGAGCGAGAGACAGAACTCGATGCCGACGACCTTTACCATCTTAACGAGCGGGTTGCAGGACAGCTTAGAGTACTTGCGAGAGTCTACCCCAACACAGTCACCCCACATCTTGGACGGATTCTGCTAGATCTAAAGACGGAAGCCGAATCACTGGAGAACGTTCGTACCAATGCACTCAAGATTGTTGAGGAGCTGCTGGATGCGGATCCAGAGAGTCTATCGCCCGCCGTTGAGCGACACAGAGCGACAATAAGAGAGCTGGTCCAGCACCCTAAAGTACAAATCGGTGAAGCCGCTCTGCAATTGCTCAGTCGATCCAGTGTGGAACAGGACAACGAGACCTTACAGGAGATCGCATCGACACCGTCTCACAAGCATTGGCAAACTGCGAGAACACTGGTGGAATCAGAAACCAGTGACCAGCGAAGAGCTGACGATTTTGGTGACACAGTTGCGGACGAATATGATAGACTCAAGCATCTTCCTACAGACGAATTGCCACCACTACACCTTCCCACACCGGACGAGATTCGAGACTATCGGACGACAGCTGGCCTCGAACGGGCCGAAGTCAGTGGGGCTGTCGGGTACCATCACAGCTATCTCAAGGCACTGGAAGAGGGACTACTCAACCCTCCGCTTTCAGTACTCGTCGAGATCACTGTCCGTGTTGCGCCAGATGACGCACTAATCAATGGGTTTCCAACTGGTGCACGGATTCATTTACGACGGATAACGGCTGATTACTCATCAGCGACGCTTTCGGATAAGGCAGGTCTCTCAAACTCAAGGCTTCAAGCAATCGAGGACGGTACCGTTGAGCCCCAAGCACATGAAGCGGAACAGTTACTGATTGCAATCGGTGACGCCGAGGAACCAGCGGCATATCCCGATAAGCCGCAACTGCGCGAGGCTTGGATCAAGTACGGGACGGCCCTCGCACTGGAATTAGGCCGTCTTCCAAAGAGTAGCGAACTCGCCGAATATCCGGACGCCAGTGGCGATGGTTCAGTTCCGAATCTTGAACTGGGATTCAATGGTGATGAGGAAGTCAGCATAGATGTAGAGATGCCAAAACCTCCACACTGGGCTGTCTTCGACAGCTGGGACGAGCTACTGGAGGAGCTTGAGGTCGACAACGCGTATCGAACCAGCGGGGCTCCATTACGATCGTCACTCCTGGTGGATCTCAAAAACGTTGCTGAGCAGGTCTCAGGACAACCGACAACGACTGTAATAGATGAACACAGCGAGTACTCCTACCATTACTACAAAAAGGAGTTCGGTGGAATACAAGCTGCCCGCGAAGCTGCCGGACTTGAATAGATAACTTGGGCCTTGTTTAGACGCGGTGGGGATCGTCCGCTACGACGTTTGTCTGAAGAACAAATTCGGGGAGAGTAGCACTCAGGGACGAATTTTGTTCGCCCGATAGCGCTACTAACCGACGCATCCAGGAGCGTCTAAACAAGGCTGATAACTTGTATAGACCGTCTTCAGTTCAGCAACCTCCAGTCGGTTTGATGGCAATAACGACCTGCTCTTGTAGGATTCGGCGACTTCGATGAATCTTCCTTGTATCGCCGATGAGTCGGCCAAGTAACGGTGGTGGCGGGTATATGATATACTCACCTAGACTGCGGTGGATGAATTGAGTGTGCGACCGAAAGGTCGTGACTCGGCGGCGAGACGAGAGCACTAATTCAGGTTCTTGCCCTCATATGTGCCCTGTCTCTGACAGAATTACTGAACCTTATCACCTAATGTGGCTTCCATCAAGGCTACTACGCTAAATGTGCCACCTCGTCCGGTTCCTCGACATCGTCGAACTCGCCCTGCTCGACCGGCACCCAGTCCTCTCCAGGTGCTGGACTCCACCAGTCGACCTCGTAGGCGCCCGGTGCGCCGAGGACCTTCACCCGCGCCGATCCGTCAGGGAGGTCGCGCCGGAGCTTCTCGTCGACGTGGAGATTCCACGTTGAATCAGTGTCGAAGCACGCGAGGATGGCCTCCTCGTAGCCACGTGTCTCCCGAGACTCCCGGAGGACGACCTGCGTGTTACAGTTCTTGCAGAACACCCCCTCGAACGGGATGTGGCTAAACACCTCGTGCCCACAGACGGGACACCAGAGGAACTCGAACAGTGCTTCACTGTGGCGGTCGATGACTTCCAGACTCATCTGTGGATCTGGCCCGATTGAGACGGGCCACCCATCCCGGCCCACAAATAAACGTCTCCGTAACTGCGAGTATGTCCCTCAGCGCTCGGCGCCGTACACGATCCTTGAGGGTGCTTCGTGCCCACAGTTTCGACACTCGAACCAGCGCTGGACTGTCGCACCGTCAGCCGATTTCCCACCGACGACTACGTCGCCGTTCAGACACTCCGGGCAGTTCAGCTCGGGCGTAGGTTGGTCGCGGAGAACGTTCCTGAACGCTTTCGCGTCCTTCGTCTCGTATCCCCGCGACCACACCGGGTAGCCGTCGACGAGGATAGCGCCACGCCACTTGTAGCGGTAGGAGTCTGGCGCTCTGTGCAGGATGGCTCGCGCACCAGTCTCGGTGTTCCGATACGCGAGCGTCGGCGAGCGGCTCTCGTGCCGCCAGTTGGTGATACGAGGCATCTGTTAGAAATGGACGTCGGCGGGCACGATCCAGAGCTCCTCGCTTTCTTCGAGGACTCGATCCAGCTGCTCGCGATGGCGGATACCGTTCGCATACTCGTTGTACAGGAACACCGTCGGCCCGTCGTAGGCGCCGACCTGGTGGAAGGCGTGCCGAGCGAGATCCTCGTCGCGCATAATCTCCTCGTCGGAGAGTTCGTCGAGTGCTTCCTTCACCCGGTCGAGATTACGCTCGAACTCTTCTTTCGTCGCCTCCCAGCCACGCTCAAGCATATCTTGGCCATCGTCGGAGTCAACGGGGGCCGCGGTCGGGAGATCACCCCATCGCGCCTTCCCCGCAACGGACGTGTCTTCCTCATCGAAAGTCACGTGGTAGTCGAAGACGGCGCCGGCGTGTGCGTCGGCGCCGACTAGGCGGTCGAACACCGTCTTTCCGGTGGATAGTGCTTCGTCTTCTGTCGATGCTTCTACCAGACTGTAAATGACCATGTGCATCTCGAAACCTCGAAGCGCCGACGCACCGGGGAGTCGTTGCTCGCTCGCTCCTGCTGCGCCGGCACCCATCGCCGGCGCTCGAAAAACCTGCCCTGGCGGTTGAGTCTCAGGATTCGCTCGCTCGGTCGACTGTGATGGTCAGGTTCCCGGACTCGTAGTCCGCCTCGAAGTCGACGGTGAACGCATCCGAATCGTACGCGGCGTGGTAGGCGCGGTGCAGTTCGAGCGACCCAATCGCCTTGAAGTGGAAGAACGCAGCCGCAGTGTAGGGTTTGCTTTGGGTTTCGATCTGTGTCTCCACCGACGCCGGAAGCGCGATCTGTGGCGTGTCGTTGTCGATACTCGCTGCGAACTCTTTCGCCTCCTCGACGGTCGCTTGCGAATGTGCCGGTGTCTCGCCGGTGAGCACGTTCACGGGTGTTTCCGTGTCGTCGGTGAACAGGACGTCTTCGAAGGTATGTTTCCCGAGGATCGCGTCGGGGTCTAACTCACAATCGTCGAATGGATCATCAGCTGCTCCTTGGTTCATGGAATCTCGAGCCCTGGGAGGGGCTCAGTCACTCCCGCCCCCGAAAAACAGCAGCTGCCACGAAGCAGATCGAATTAGGAGTGGTTGAGGCTCGCCTTCTCGAAGGGTGATTCCCCGGTCGGAATGAGCAGCTCCTGTCGGTCTCCGACTCGCTCCGCAAGCTTTCGTTTCAGGTATTGTCTCGCCGTCGACGGCGTGAACACGCCTTTGTCGAGCATATCGCCGACGACGTCTTTGAGGGCCGCGAACTGTCCCTGCAGGTGGCCGTCGCCGACCGGCTCGCCGTCGTACCAGCGCACCGTCGCGAGCGCACCGTTCCCGACCGTCTCGCCCTGTTCGACTGTCTTCGAGTCGTACTGCAGCCCGAACCACAGCGTCCGGTATGCAGTCACCTCGAAGGTCGGCGACACCACGAAGAACGCCTCGTGGTGGAGGTAGTCGAGATGGTCAGCGACGATCTCATCGAGCGAGAGGCCTGTGGCGCGGGGCTTTGGCTCGACGACCGTCGACGGTTGGTCCTCGCCGGCGAGATAGCCGTCGACGGCATCTGCTTCGAGGCCATCAGCTAGTTCCGCCAGCAACTGTTTCGCCCACTTGGTGTCGGTGTCGTCACCACCGAACGGTGTTTCGGCCGAGATTAGATGTTTGAGCTTGAGATTTGATGCACCCCAATGAGAGTAATGGAGCGTGTACTGTCCGTCGGTTCGTTCGTACGCAACAAGTGCGCGGTGGCCCATTGAACAATCACCTCGCAGGGCGACGACGACTGGATCGCCCCGCACCCCTCCTGGGGGACGAACAACGCTACTCGTCGATCGGCTCGGGGGAACTGAGGTCCGCGTACAGCACCTCACCGTTGCGGATGACGTACCGTTTCGCCAGCACGGGAAATCGGCACTTGGTAAATCCGGCTGTCTGGATGTCGAATTCTTCGCCCGATTCGAGATACTCCGCGAGCGATCGGAGAAATTCGTGGGTGACGATGCCACCGTCGTAGTCGGGAAGCCCGTTCTCACGGGCCTCGTACACTTCGAAGCTGTCGTAGCCCCAGATAACGAGCTCGCCGTCGTCGTCCACCTCCCAGTTGAGGGTCCCGAAGCAGTGGTTCTCACAGAGTTCTCGGACTGCCTGTGGATTCGATACAATCGCGCCGGTTGATGTCGTCGCAGCTTGGAGTGTTGCCATGGGTTGTCCTCGGGAGCGTTCTCGCGCCCCCGCACCCCTTCAGGGGGTAAACAACTGCTCAGGCTGTGGCGGCCACAGGACGCCGCGTTGCCGACACCTGGTGTTGTCAGGACTCACCTCGGACGTCGCCGTCCTCTGTCGCATCCGGTCGACTAAGGAGACCCATCTGCTCGAGGAGCGTCACTGCTGTGCTGAGCCGCTCTCGGTCGCCCGGCTCTAATTGCTCGCCGTCGATACTGGTGAGATTGTTGAGCGCGCGGTGCAGCCTGTAGCCGGGTGTGTCTCGTGGGTCCATATGTGCGCCTTCGCCGATTCTCGGGGTCGAAAAACACCGGCGGGCAGTCAGCAGGGTAGCCCGAAGGTGGTCGCAAGCTGGCTTCTGTTAACCAACAAAACCGAGCCGAGACCAGAGTTGTTGGTTAATTTGTCGTCGTCTTTACTGACTGGCTTCGGGTTCGGGCCCATAGCGGGGCGTCCCGCACCGCTGACAGCCCCACATCGGCTCCCCAGTCCACTCGTCGTCAGGGACGGTCTCGAACTCACGAAACCGATGTTCGGTCTCTCGACCGCACTCCTGGCACTCGAGATGAGTTCTGTTCGGCCGCTCGTGTCGTGAGTGTCCGGTATTGTTCTCTGCACCGGATTGTTGGAGGGCAATCGCTGGAACCAGCCACATCTCGTCGTCGGCGCCATCGACGACCTCTCTGAGACGCGCCTCGTCGCGGATTCCGTTTCCACGCTGGTCGAAGAACCATGTCAGGGTCTGCTGCTGACACTCCGTGTCTCTCTGTCCGTGCCACCCTGTCCGGTCACGGGCGGCTCTGAGAAGCTGCTCACCCTCTGCTGAGTCAAGTTGTACCGCAGCGGGGAGCGAGGGCCATTGGTCGGCCAGTTGGGGCGCAGGCGGTTCGTCGAGATCGTAGAGCAGCGTATAGTCGTCGACGGCGGGCTCCGTGTCGTTTGAGGTCAGGAGGTTTGCGGCGGCCCCGCCCTTCGCGACGGCACCGTAGAACGTGGTCGACTCGACGACCAGATGGATGATGCCGAAGAGCGTCGGATCTGCCGTCTCGTCCATCTCGATGGCTTCGTCACCGAGATGATTTGTCAAGCAAAACCGGCACTTCGACTGGTCGGCGGGGATTGACGCGCCACAGGACTCACACTCGGTCGCAGCTGCTGTCGGGTCGTCTGGATAGCCCGCGTCGACGCTCCCAGATCGCTGCCGCCGTGGCTCGCCACCACCGATGAGCTGGTCGTCGGGAACGTGGGTGGCTTCGCCGATCGGCCGGAGGGCTTCATAGTCAGAGTAACGCCCGTTCATAGAGTCGTCTGATCGTATCATGTTTCGTCTTTAGGTTTAAACGATGGTTCTCAAATCACTCATCCAACAGGAATACAACGCAACGGCGTGGGCGTTACACAGCCAGTTCGTCCAGCGCGTCGCGGTGGGTTCGCACGGTGACCACCGAGACGTTCGCAACGTCAGCGACGTCCGACTGGGTGAGCCACCGTCCGTCTTCGCGTCCGGCCTTGTACAGACAGGCTGCGGCGAATCCAGATGGCCGAACCCCCGTGGTTGCTCCGGTCGATTCGGATGCTTCCGCTAACTGCCGAGCCCGCTGCCGGATTTGATCGGAGACGTCGAGCTCCGATGCCAACCGCGGAACGAACGCACTCGGCGTCACGGGCTGGGCTGGCAGGCCAAGTTCCGTATTCAGCGTCGTGTATGCGTTCGTCACCCGCGATTGCTCGACGCGCGCCGACTCGGTGATGTCGTCGAGGGTTCGCGGCCGCCCGTTGCACCGACACGCTCCGTAGACACTCGCGGCGGCCATCGCCTCGATTGAGCGGCCCTGCAGGAGGTCCTCGTTCTGAGCGCTGCGGAAGAGCTGGCAAGCCTGGTCACGGATCGTCTCGGATAGTTCGAGCGCACTACTGATTCGGCGGACTTCACTAAGCCCGTGTGCGAGGTTGCGTTCAGCTTTCGACTGAAACCGCCCACGCGTCTGTTCACGCCGCATCCGAGCGAGCCGCCGTCGCTTCTGTCCTGAGAGTTCGTTCCCGTTCGCATCGGTCCCGCGACCGATCTCCGTCGACAACCCTCGATCGTGTCGTGCCGGCGTCAACGGAGCGCCCGTGCGCTCCCGTTCGTCTTCGTCGAACCCTCGCCACTCTGGCCCGTGGTCGATCCGCTGCTCGTCGATGACGAGGCCACAGTCCTCGCAGACGGTCTCGACTGTGTTGGTGGTGACCCGGCCGTCGCACTCGGGACACTGGTTAGGGTTCGACTCCGTCTGAACGTCCTCGTCGAAGCCAGTTTCGTAGATGTCTCTGATTGCCATGGTTCTCACCGTGTTCAGGGAACTCGCCAGTACGGCGAGCCCCTCACCCATTGAGGGGACAATAGACTCTATGCAGGACTGAAGTGCCTACACAGAGAGTCGGGGGAACTTCGGTGCCTGCCGTAAGAACGGCAAGAAGTGGAACGTGGTCCTCGACTGGGGCTACGACGAAGTGTCACTAGACCTCCTGTACACCATATCGAGTCCTTTCTCATAGGACATGATGGGGGCAGGACTAATCGTCTCGCTTCAGTGCTGCGTAGTACGGCACGCCCATCCTCACCGCGCCAATGAGTCTGTAGATGCCGTAGACGGCGCCAAGGGAGATCCCGACGGTTACAGCCCCGAACTCCATCCCGAGCTCTATCAACATCGTCACACGCGGCAGCACACGACTGAGCAACGGGACGGATTGCAGGAAGAGGCCTGAGTCGAGAACGAATGGTGTGCCACCGTAGACGGCGAGCAGGACGGCGTCCTTGAACTTCAGCACGCCAAAGAGGAGTAGCAGGCACACGCCACTGTAGATCCATTCGAGGTTCTCTATAACGGCCTCCCGACCCACGGCGATAGAGGTGTCCTTGTTACCGGAGAAGTCACCTCGGATCTTGTTGATGGTCTGACGGAGGTCGTCGAACACTGTCGGATTATCAGATTGTTCCAGCATAGGTCTTGTTCCGGGTTCCACTTTCACTTCGCTTGGATCGAACTTTTGAACGTATACTCCGTTATTACACTTGGAGCCTGGAATACAGTGTCACACGCTCCAGCGCTCCATCCCCCATGTCGTCGGAACAATCGATCCTCGGAACCTGTCCGGCTTGCGACACCGAGATACCCGCAGGTATGCTCCTCATCGAGTACGAGAAGGACGACCACCGAGCGGTCTACGCGGAGTGTCCATTATGCGAGGATCCAGTTCATCCCCGGTGAGTTTCCACCCACATCCGCCCCATCGTCGAGAGCTGCGTTTCAAGACTATTTCCGACCTTCTCGCGGTCCACATACCCCTTTTCATCGAGTTTCGAGACGTTGTATTGGATGCGGCTGCGGAACGACTCGTCGTACTCCTCTCCCTCTTCTTCGGCCAGCTGTTCGGCGAGCGCAGACGTCGACGCAATCGGATTCTTCCCAAAGAGGAAATTCAGAATGGTTTTCTCGAAATCCTCAACGTCACTGCCAGGCGACGACGGGAACTCGACGTACATCTGCCCGTCGAGGTCTCGGGCACCCTCCGTCACACCGCTTTCGTTGATTCGGTCGAGAAGCTGCACGATCTCCTCGTACTGGCTGTGCACGGTCAGATCCTCGTACTGCTTCAGATCATCGAGCGTGTCCGCGGCGTTCTCCAGAACCTCCATCATCCGGTGCACGAGATATTCCTCCGGCGAGACGTAGTAGGTGTGGAGCCGGTCTCGAATCTCATCCATATCCTCCTGGAACTCGGCGATTATCGAGTCGGCCGCAGTAGCGAACGCGAAGGCGACCGTGCGAGGCATCGAAGAGATGTTGACGAAAACCTCGTTATCAGCCTTCAGTTCGTTGAGGATGTAGTCGTAGGCCATCGGATAGAGAGTCTCATAGTCAAACATGCCCTCGATTTCGATGGATTCGCGCTGGACCTCGACGTCAATCAGTTTGAACGAATCTTCCAATCGGCGAGTCATATTCGATGCGAGTTGCGCGGCCTTACTCGTTGCCTCATCGTCTGGATCGCCTTCGTGTGTGATGAGCACGACTCGGTCGGCCTCCATCTGTCCCTGCGAAATTGGGTAGATGAGACGCTCGAAGTCGAATCCAACTGGGATAATATGGACTCGTTCGGTCATAGTTCCCTCTGTCTGCGGTTTAGGCTAAAGACCTTCGTTATACGCTTCGTATGTGGGACGAGTTATGTTCTCTTCGGACAGTATGTGTTTTGCCAAGCCTACTGAATAGAAGTTGTGCGAATAAAAGCGAACAAGATTTATCCCTGTGCGGTGAGTAGTGTCACGACAGGCGCCACCGAGACACAACCGCGCCTGAGAGATCCGACATGCCCGGCGACCGATTCCCGCACGAGTTCGTACCGAAGACCAAACCTGGAGCTTCCACCGATAGACGCCTCTTCGGCTACAACGTCGAGGAGTTCCCGGCCCTCCAAGCACCGTTCCGTCGGTCGACTTGGTTCGTAAACCAACCACGTGAGGCGTTCATGCACCCCGACCAGACGCTCATCATCAACTCGATGGAGCAGAACGAGTTCTTGGTCGGTCGGACTCCTGAGGACGAGTTTGAGCGGCTACAGGAACTGGACGGAATCGTCGACGTCTACTTCCCAGGCGACCGCTGGGTCATGGACAGCGACGATATGGACCGTCGCGAGCTCCTGAGCGAGATTGAGCGATCGGTCGAGGGGCAGAAGGCGCTCTACCGTTTGGTTGAGGATGCCGGACTCGACGTCGAGCTCTATCCCATCATCGTGGGGTGGAAGCCGTGGCACTATGAGCACTGCCGGGAGCTGTTCGAGGTCTTCGGCACGAAGTCGTGTGCCTTCGACGGAACCGAGTACAATTCGAAGTTCAACCTCTGGAACGATTTGGAGGCCCTGGTCGAGACGCTCGGCCCGGATCGGATCTACCTCAACGGTCGGGTCTCACATGAACATCTCCTCCACGCCCCTGACGAGGTTGTTGCGTTCTCCGGGAAGACGTCGATCCTGGACGAGTGCAGGCAACCGAACGGGGAACACGACCCCGAACGGTTGACCGAGACTATCAACTGGAGGATCGAGGCCCTGCACAGCTCGCAAACTGCACTTGACGAATTTATGGTGATCAACTAATGCCACGCAAAGGCGGCGGACCACCTGACGGACGTACCGACGAAGAACAATGGCAGCCTCCGGGACGCGAGGAACCACTCCAACGGTCACTCGATATGGCCTTGGAACTTGAACTAGACGATGAGGAGGAAGACCCGGAGTTCATCTACGGCGATATCGTCCACGATACTGAGGCCGACGAACCGATCGCTTTGGTTGTCGTGAACATTCCTGGACTCGAACTCGACGAGTGGGAGTTCGAGGATGGGGACACGCTGGCCGACAAGACTCCGAAGTACCCGGATGATGACGAGATCATCGTAGTTACCCCACTCGATGTGCTCGAACAGCACATCCCGAGATGGGGTGACCGGGAAGCTGCAATCCCACTCGAAGAACTCGTCGAGGAGGAAATTCCCTTCGCACCCTTCCCGTCCCTCCAACTGGTTCGGGTCGAAGACTCCCACCTTCGAGACTGAGATGGCCGACGAACTGTGGCCGTTCTTGATCTTACTTGCCCTCTTGGTCCTCACCGGAACGCTCGGGACCGTTATCGGCGCGTTCGGAGACGTTGTGCACCTCCTGTGTCCCGACCCGTCGAGCCCATTCAGTGTCTGGTGGTGTTAGGTGTCCTGCGTAGTCTCTGACTGAGATCCCCTCCTGCAGGTGCATCGGCGGTAGGTCTTCGCAGGCGTCCAGGGCGGCGGCTAACTGTGCTTCGACGATCGGTGAGCCGGTCGTCCGGTGAGCTTCGCGGAGGTGAATGCGAAGCCGTTCGCGGGCTGTGAGAGTATGTTCCTTGGACATCGTTGCTCAGGGCACGTTGTCTGTGTCCCCACTGCCCTCTGGGTACACACAAATACCTCCTCTCTCAATCCCGGACAGCTGTCTCACCGCGCTCTTCTCAAGGGTGGAAACCCGGTCGTGGCTGCCGGCCGACCAGCGGGAGGCCGGGAGCGGAGGGTGGGGTGGCGGGGTCTGGGCTGGTCCGGCACACAGCAAAAAAGAAGGCTGCGCTAACTGGCTATTCTTCCCACCACCGACCGCGCTCCGGGAACTCGATCCTGCTCCAGCCCGTGATAGCGAGACTGCACCGGCCCTGGTACCAATTCTTTTTGACCGCTCTGAACCTGACCGTCTGACCCTCTCGAACCACAGTTTTCCCGCTCTTCTCCCAGACCGTGAATTTCGTGCGCCCGCTATCGTCCTCGATGAGCCCGACTTGTTGAATTGAGTTGTCACTTGGAGCCCAGAGTTCGGTAATTTCACCTTGGACTGTCACCTCACCGACTGGGACATCTGGCACATCCGCGATGGGCACGATTGCACCGGGGACCGCCTTTAGCTCCTCGAGCGTCTCCAGCACCGCCTTCGTCACGTCTTGGCCGCGCTGCACCTTCTCGGCCAACTGCTTCGCGACGACCGACCTTGACCAGCCGCCATCGACTTCCTCCTTGATCCGCATCGCCTGCGTGTTCACCGCTCCGAGTTCTTCCTGCGTTAGCTTCTCTCGGGGATCTGTGCGCTCCACCGGTTCGGGCTCGTCACGGCCACACTGCTCGACGACGACCTCCCGCGTCCGCTCCGCCCGACCGTTCTGGCCACCGAGTTCCGCCTGGGCACTGATGCGCTCCAGCTCGGCTTCCCGCGCCTGAATGCGCTCTTCCTGTTCGAGGGTTTTCCCGAACAGGTGATCCGGTCCTTCCTCGACCCGCGCATCCGGATGGTTGGAATCGACTTTCGCCTGCACTTCCATGTCGACCGTCGCCCGGAACTCCGGGGTCTCGTCGACGACCTCGAACCCATCCTCGTCGACCTCGCCTTCATCGTGTGTCTCGAAAGCCTGTTCATCGACCGAAACTACATCCGTGGTGACGTTGTTACTTGACATTGGAACTCACAGGTTCCTGAAGGCGCTCACGCGCCCGACACCGCGATGCTCCAACATCGCGGATTTCCTCGACGACAACGACCGACAGACTCGTCTGCGCGCTCTCGCTCGCGCCTTCGCGAGCGCCCTGTGGGCGCGAGCGAGAGCGCGCCCG
>Ga0207754_100261_pt1 | contig 23984 bp, 31 predicted proteins | sample A23E1SouthBayCA_FD_187728 | JGI IMG/M metagenome (GOLD analysis project Ga0207754, IMG submission 187728) | Aerobic enrichment media microbial communities from Eden Landing Ponds, California, USA - A23 E1 (SPAdes) | ecosystem: Environmental > Aquatic > Marine > Unclassified | place: Emeryville... | reverse complement strand
CAACGCTTGTTTGACTAGGTGCCGACACTGCTCAACGAAGTCGAGGAGATCGACTTCCATGGACAGAGTCGGTTTCCTCGGCTTCGTCCTTCTACTCCATGATATTAGCAGATTAGATCGCTATTCAACACGGCAGAATAAGGTATTTTCGGGCAGATCCAATAACCCCGAATATGGTAACGGTTAGGAAATACAAATGTCCTGACTGTGGATACACACGAACTGGGACTGTACACACTTCCGACGACTGTTATGGTGACATAATCAAGGTCGGGGACACGTGGCGGTGTGAGGTCTGCGGAACCGCTCCTACCGGGACTCTTAGTTGCGTCAAATGTGGGACAACGATCCCAGCAAGTAACAAATACGAAGTTGAACAGTAGGCAAGCCTATCGCTCACCTATTCCACCGTCTCTGGTAGATAAAAACCAGACGCACAACAACTGGTAAGAGGTCTCAACGTCTGACTTAGATATTATATCTACTAGTACGCTGTCAAATAGAGGCGATATTCTAAATGCCGTAAATATACAATTTTAGAGTATCTAACAGCTATTGACTGATTCGGTCGATACGTTTATCCTAGTTACTCGGTAAGTATCTGGCATGGCCAACACTATGGCTGCGGGCCGGAGTGTGATCAAGCGCGGCGGGACGTCTCTGTACCTGAGCATCAAGAGAGAGTGGCTGGCTGCGGCCGGGACTGAACCTGACGGGGCCTTCCGGCTCGGCATCCGTGATATCGAGGATTCGTCGATGACAGTGCGACTCCACATCGACCAGGACTATTGTGAAACGACACTGGGGCCAGGCGCATACGATATTGATATCGTCGACATCCAGACCGGCCTCCAGTGGTGCTTACCAGCCGATATCAGAAACAAGTACGGCATCACCAACCAATTCGTCTGGAACGCTGAGTTCACCGGTGAGCATATTGATTACGAGCTGGTCTCGCCGACGATTCAAGAGCAATATCGGCTCAGTTGAATCTGGCGGCACCCTTAACAGCAGCTACCAATGGCAGGCTGAACAGGGAAGGTGAACGCGCAGATGGTGCAAAAGAGGAGGCAGTGATTTATTTTGAGAGGGAACAACAGTGAGCCTGTGGAAGAAAAGCGAGCTGTTTCACCCGTTATTTCCGTTATTCTGATGGTCGCAATTGCAGTCATACTAGCCGCAACGATTGCCACGTTCGTACTTGGATTCGCAGAGGATGTCGATAATCCTGCGCCATCGGTCGGTCAGACAAGTGGTGAATTTGTTGCTGGCGGCGATCGTGACCAGCAGGTTGTTCGGATCACACACGTTGCCGGTGACAGCGTGGCCGTCGAGAACATCGAGATCATTGTTCGTGCGTCTGGCCCTGGTGTGGATACCGAGGCGCGGTTAGTGGATCTGCCGAGTACAGCTTCATCCAAGCTGTTGAATGAGAATATCGATGGAAACGATGACTTGATCGATCAGAGGTCGGGATCAACCAAGCTCATCGCTGATGATGGGACGGATGTCTGGTCGGCAGGAGAAACGATTGAATTCCGGGTGAATAGCGGGACAGCTGATTTCCGTGACGGTGAGACACCAGCAGCCAACGAGCTTGAAGTCGATATCGTCTATGTAGATAGCGAATCAAGCGCCACTCTGTTTGAGGAAACGTTTCGCCCATAATTAAGATATGTTGACCCATAAAGCCGGCAGCCGAAGGATACACGTGCTGCCCCCAGCACGATCGCTGACACGTCTCACTGCTTGTGGAAGTTATATACGCATTCAACGGACAGTCGTCAGTTAGTCATCGGCGACAGTCTGAGTAATCGATACCTGAGCGGTGTCGTGAGTCACCGACGGCGGCCCGATTCGAACCCCTGAGTGGTCCGAGTAAGATAGCTCTGAGTCCACAGCATGCGATGTAGTAGTTGCCTCGTGGCAATCGCTACAGAACGCCTCCAGGATGGGCCGCCATCGCGAGAGTCCCAGCTCGTCGAGAAGCTCCTTGTAGTCGAGATATCCGAGCTCGGCGTATTCATCCGGCGGGATGTCCAGCAGCCCAGAGTCATAGACTGGGCCCAGCAGGATGTGCGACGGATGGCCGGCCGGTGATCCCGGGTACGGAGTGTCCTCGTGATATGGCTCGCTCACCGATGACGTCGACGACCACCACGGCTCCAGGTGTGCGACGAAGCCCTCGCCGGTATCTTCCACGAGGAAGAATGCCCGCAGCGTCTTGTGATGGCGGTTATAGGAACTCTCTGAAGTAATCTCGATGAGGTCCTGCCGGTCGAGTGGTTCGCTGCTCGCGAACAGTGCCGAGAGCATCCGTCGGGCTGCCGGCGGCAACGTTGGGAAGATCGCTGCGCTGGGGAGCGTTGCCAGCGCGGTCTCGACAGCGTCGATATCGAGGCGGTCAGAGACGCTGTCACGCGATTCGAGGCTGTCGAGGGCATCTGCCACGAGGCAGGGGTCCGGGCCACGGTCGGTCGTCGCGAGCGCTGCTTCCAGACAGCGGGTGAGTCGGTCGAGATCCGCGCGATTGCCGTCATAGAACCCCTTGCGGTCGGCAATCTCCCGGACGAGCCCCCGGATGTGGCCGTGGGAATTGGCTTCCACCATCGGGATATCGAGGATGGCGGCGTCTTCGACGCCGGCGTCGACGCGCTCGCGAAGGCGAGTCGCTTCCTCGTCGACGGCCTCCTGGACGTCGGGCAAGAGGTCGGAGACGCCAGGGCCCGTGAAGACCCACGACGCCAGTAGGTCAGCAACGGGATCGGTGTCGTCGATATCGTATTCGGACCGCGCCCGGAGTTTCTGTGGGCGGTCCTCGATACACATCCGATACCAGCTGTGGACGCCGTAGTCATCGCGATAGCCGGCCTGTTTGGTGATCGTGTAGCGAGCAAAATCGAGGAACTTCTCGTATTGATTCTCGTTACGCCGGAGCGCATCGGGATCGGGCAGTCGGATGTTGATGGTTACGTCGAGGCCGGCGGCGTCGTAGACGTTCATCGCGCTACAGAGCAGCCCGTGGAGGTCTCGCATCAGCTGGGCCTGCAGGCCGGAGTCGAGGTCGTCGAAGTCCCCAACTTGCGAGAGGAGCATGGACCGCACTGCGCCGATCCGCTCGCGCCAGTTGTCCAGATCTTCGAGTTCGTCACTGGAAAGCCAGCCGATTTGTTTGGCCTGAATGAGGACATCGTGGAGGTCGTTTTCGAACGTTTCGACGCCGTCGTGGGCCCGGTTCCACTGTTTCCCCAGTGCATCCGTATTTAATGCCTTACTGAGCATCCGATTGCTGAATAAGGCTCCACACAGACGTCCCAGTGTTACGACGGGCCCGCCCCACTGCAGGATGACGAGCGCTTCGTCATCAAACGTCGAGATGTAGGACACGCGACCGTCGCCGTCGGGTGCGTCATCGTCGTCCGTCCAGTCGAGGATGTCCCCGTCGGCGAAGGTGACGCCGTCAACGCGTTTCGCGGCGGAAAACCGGCGATGAAGAACCGGCGGTTCGACCTCGCGAGAGCCAGTGCGGTCGCCGAGCCACTGGACATAGCCAGACTCAGATGCGGAGCCGGTCGCGGCAAGCCACCGTTCGGCGGGGGGGTACCGGTCGCGCTTCTGGGCGGATACACTACACTTACGAGACCGTGAGGGGTGTCCGTAAGACGCCCCCGACAGCCGGGATTGGGACGGGTGGACGGGGTTGCCCTCCCGGTCGACATACTGCTGTGCGACCGAGCCAAGAGACGTCAGTGAGAGTCGGTTAGACGCGTGCGAGCGGTCCACAGTGACAATGTCCTCGGCTTCGAGGAACGACACGTAGCGGTCGATGCTGCCGTCTGCATAGGCGATTGCGTCGTCTCGCTTGATCGCACGGATCGACCGCTCGCCGTCGGCATCGAGATGTGCCAAGATAGTCAGCGGGCCTGTCTGGGACCGGTTGGTATCGACCCAGCCCCATGCTTCCTCGTCCAGTTGGACGTCGCCTGAGTTGTCGTCAGCATTCTCACCACGCCGGGAGGAGTACCCGGACTCAGTAAGGAACGCGAAGCGCTCAGCCCACGCTGGGATGTCCGCTTCGTCATCGGCGTCGAGCGCCCGCAGCGTCAGCCGACGCACTCGCTGCCGGACTCCAGGCGACATCTGGAGGCGCACATCCAGAGCGTCGGCAAGGACATCCAACACCCGAAGAGCGCGTTTCACAGTCTCTCGGTCGGCTGCCGTCCAGGCCTCTCCGTCGAGAACGAACGTGACTGGCAGTGGCGTCTCGCGTTCAGCGTGCAGGGCGACTAACGAGTGTCGGAGTGCGTCGACGCCAGCGTTGAACGGCCCACGACTCGTGCCAGTAGTGGTGAGCGTTCGTTGAATCCGCTCGAATTGCTCGGTGCCTTTGAACCCGCGCTGGGCCCGATAACACTCGTTGTCCCACAGGAGCGCGTAGCGGGCCGCCGCGTCGAGGTAGGCGCGTGCCTCCTCGATAGCCCCGACAGAAGCGTCGGCCGCCTCGAGGCCAGCGACCTCTCCGGCGAGAACCTCTTGGACGAAGCGGGGCACTTCGTAGTTCGTCTGGCGCGGGTCCGAGGGGTCGGGTCCCTCTTCATGGAGAACTGCGAGGTCTTGGACACAGCGTGCCGTCATCGGGATGAGGTCCGCAAGGAGATCACCGAGCCACTCGGAGCTTTGTGGCGCCACATCATGGTAGGTGAGTCCGGTGATCGAGAGCTGACCCCGAAGGTCCAGTAGAGCAATTCCCGGTTCCTCCGCGGCGTCTGGATAGGCAGACCCGCGGAGCTGTGGTTTGTTCGCCACGTCGACGTCTACGTCGGGCCCGGAGTCCGGACGGGTTGTCGATGAATCAGACGTCGTCGACGTTGACGAAGACTCACCGCAGAGGTTATCGACGAGATCGTCGTCAAGACCCATCCCGTCGAGATACTCTCGATCGTCGATGACTGGATCGTCAGTAGCCTGGTCCCAGTACGCACGTAGGTCAGCATCCGACTCATCGCGGCGTGATGCAAGGATAGCCGACCGTCGCTGCGCTGCGACCTCCCTGTCAGCAGCCGACGCGAGTGAACGGAGGTGCTCCCGGCTGTGAGTCCGGCCACAGGTTGGACAGCAGGCTTTCGAGTCACCTGACTCGTCGATGATCCAGAGTGCCGAACAGTCTGAACAGCCGACGACGTGGAACGTCATGGCATCCCTCCTGGGAACCCTCTCTGGGTGGAGTTTCGCCCAGTGGAGAGCGACAGCTCTCCCCGTGGCGCTCCCGAGAGGGGCTGAAGCGTACCGGTCAGTGTGTAGTCTGCGGCTTGCATCTTCGTATCAGCGGCTCACGACGGTCTAGCGGCTCTCTGGCGACACGAGAGGCCCAAACAAGAGCGCAGAGATGGCTCTCGCTGTTCGGGCACAACGTTTATTCTATCTCGGTCAGAAACAGTAGGTGAGAACTGTTGGTTCGTCACCTTCTCAGCCGAGGTCGGTGGCACGACCCCGGCATCCCGTTCCTCACCGATTAGCGGTGAGTGTCTTCTCTGTGCTTGATGTTGAATCGGTTTGGTCGGCTGTGTGTTAAATACGTCGGCTATTGCAACAGGTCGCGTCAGACGCGCGTCTGACGGGTTATAGGCCCTCATTGGGCCACCTCCGCGCTGGCCTGCATCCGCAGGCGTTCAGTCGTACTCTCGCTGCGGGCGTGTTCCTCAAGGACGATCACGTCGATCACGTCGCCCGATCGAGGCCACGCCTCCACGACAGCGACGAGATCGCCGTCGACGACGGTCGACCGGTTGACGGCGCCGTAGAGATCACGGATGAGTGCCCGCGGCGATGCAAGTGCCTCTTTGGCGTTGCCTTCGTCGTCAGGGTGCCATTCAAGAATCGAGCCCTGTTGGTTGCGACGAGCACGAACCCGGAGGCGAACTGGCTCAGTCATCCATCTCTTCATCTTGGGCCTCATCCTCGTCGAAGACGATCTGCTCACGCCGGGCGAAGCGCTGCTCGATATCGGGCCATCCTCAGTCTTAGGCTTACGAGCTGGCTCACCCACGGCGGCGACCGCGTCGGCGTCGAGCCAGCGGTTCTCGAGTGATCGGCGACCGTCGACGCCGTCGTGAGTGCCACGCCCCGTCATCGTTCGACCACCGCCCGGCGTTCGATGACGACATCATGCGCGTAGTCACCGCGGCGGTACTGGTCGTAGTAGTTCTCGACAGTGGGGAACTCGGTCGTCCACTCGGTGTAGTGTTCGAGATCACCGACCATGTAGCGGAGTCGCCACTGATCGGTTTCTGTGGTCGCTGTGTCGGTCGCAGTACCCGGCGAGGGGTCAGCGCGGGCCATTAGGCATCCCCTCCTTCGAAGGGGTCGGGACGGCTGCTATCGCGTTCAACTAGCGCACAATCTGTGAGCGGAACGGTGAACGACAGCAACTCGTCAGCGCGCTCGACGGCGGTGGCCAGCTCCCGGCGTGTAGCCGTGTCGGGTTCGGACGCCTGCAGCCGCTGGAGTGGTTCTGTTGCGAGGTCGGCCAGCAACACGCCTGTGACGTGCTCGTCAGTCTGTCGACAGACCAGCAACAGCGGTTCACTGTCGGTGGTCGTGATGGCGACGATCTCGCCAGCAGTTGGGCGAGTAGTCATTGGCCGGCCTCCGGCTGAGATGGGTGCCCGATGTGTTGCTGGCAGCGTCGGCCCGACCCGCGGTGTGATAATTGTCGGCCAAAACGACTTTTACAGATTGTGACCAATCGAGCGGATAGGTTCCGAAGTCCAGCTTGCTGGTCAGTACGCCTTCTCGATGGGCTTGCCCGGACTGGGTTCGGAACCAGTCGGTGCAGGCGACGACGCCGAATGGTGGCCGACGCGCTCGCCACACTGAACGCGCCCCCCGGCCGGCCACCATTCCGCCGCCGACCGAATACTGTCGTTGCTGTTGGATTTCTTGCTGTGTCTGTGCGACTGTTGGCACATAGCGTGTCCAGCGTGTGTGCTTGGAGCTGGACAATCTGGAATGTATCCGATGACATAGCGTAAGTGTTTTGTCTGGTGAATATCTTTCTATACAATGGGTTCTGGTCTCCGCTACGGATCCCCCTGATAGCCAGTTGCGCTACCGCGAGCTTCGGGTCCAGAACCCGTCGTCGTGGATGACGACTTCGAATGGTGCACACGCCACTACCCCCCACACACCCACTTCCTTCCGGCTGCCCACCATTCTCGTTCCGTGGCTGTCCTTGATGGCGAGACGACAGTCTACGGGACGGCGACATCGCTGATCGCTGCCACCAAGCTCGAATGTACTGAGTTCTATCACGTTGCTGGCGTGCGATTGTGCGACTATCGGAAGCGTTTTGACTGGGACTCGTCGCATGTCTTGATGGGCTCTGGTCTCCGCTCAGCCTCCTCATAGGACTCAATCGGTCACCCAAGTAGTCCGGGTCCAGAGCCCGTCGCCGATTTCGGCGATCCTGGATGGGTTGCGACACGCCATTTGCCCATGGCTGTCGCCCATTCTGTTGCCGGCAGAGATGCCAGCAGCTTCGAACACGCTCGCCAGCGGCGTCTGCGATTTCATAAAAATTATCAACTACAGCACTGCTATCGGACGACAGGTTCTGCCCCGCGCTCCATGTTTCCCCAATAGCCGCTTGACGAAGCGAATGTGTTGGGTGCAGGACCTGTCGCCGGGAACGGCGATGTTGGGTGGTGCGAGGCACGCCGGGGTCTCCCGGCTGCCCACCATTCTGTGGTGCACAGTTCGAGACCCCTGTCGCCGTCAGGCGATGCTGGTCGGTGTGCTTATTCTGAGAACAATATTGTAGTAAACCGATAGATACTGCGAGGATATCGCAGCCGTTTTTACCAGCACCCGTGCCAGCGGCAGGTGGGTCTTGGCCCCTGTCCACTCGCGTTGGATGTGTCCATCCCCCTGATTGTAGCAGGGTCGGAGCTCGTTGCCGATCTCGGATGGTGGCTTCCACCCCACTTCCCACACCCCCAGGATACCCACCATTCTGTTGCTGTAGACAGGAAAGTCGTCGCACCCGCTGGTGGCTATCTGCGTGACGGTCACGGTCCAGCGCCGCGTTGGAACCTGACTGTCCGAAGAGTCGGGGGGCCAGAAGTGTGTCGCTGTGTCGCAGGGCTGAAATAGAATTATTACTGGGCAGTTCATACGAGAAAAACGGGTTCTGATTGCCGCCACAGGCTGGGCCACATCGCGGCGTCACTCTGGCCGGGCCGTGTGCGGGGCAAAGAACCCGCTTGTGCCTCTGACATTCGGGTGGCACAGCAGGTGCCCAGTGCCACCCGGCCTCCGTTTTCCGGCAGCCAAATAAAAACTGCGTGGTATGTTTCTCGGCTTGTCTGCCCGGAACGAACGTCACTGCCGTCCCTCCCCAGCAACGGGTCGGGGGTAGATCACACGGGCGTGTCTCCGATATCTGTACCCATTCTATCGGTTGGTTCAGTCTCAGAGATCGCTTCTCTGGACGCTGCTGGATGTGTTCTGCTCCAAAAGTGAGGCGTAAATTACATTTATCATTGCCACTTACACGAGAAGTGCCAGCACAAAGTTGTCCACTTTGTCCTGGATAGGTGTCAGAGGCACGAGAGCTGGTCCGTCGTCGCGGGCGGCGGCGGACTACCTTCCAACTCGGACTTTGAGGGAGTCCCTGCGAGTAACTGTTTTGTGTGAGATGTCCGTATATTCCAGTAGGGTACCAGTCGGTCATCACCTGCCCAGTGATTGTGTGCCTCTGACAACACCGACCGACTGGGTCCCCGTCTTTGCCCGCTGAGCGACGGCGTTGCGTGAGTTGTTGGGGCATTACTGCGCACCTCCAGTGACGGGTCGAGGCAGTTCACACAGGCCGGCGAGTGCTTCGGCCTGTCGGTAGAGCGTGTCTTGGCCGGCGTCAGTCAACGTATACACGTTGGTGCGGGCGTCGAGTTCGTCGCGGTTGATGAGGCCACTGTCGACGAGCTGGTCGAGATTCTGGTAGAGGCGGCTGTGGTTGATCGGGTCGGCGTAGCGCTCGTCGAGATACTCCTTGAGCGCGAGCCCGTAGGGATCATCGTCGACGGCGGCGATGGCTTCCAGGAGGTCGCGCTGGAAGCCCGTCAGGTCGTGGTAGGTCGTCATCGGTCGCCTCCCGGCTCGTCGGTATCGGTGTCGACCCGCCGCAGTGTGGCTGGCTGTGGCTGATAACAGTCGCCCTGCACCAGTAGATCCAGCAAGGCCGTCAGCGCCCGCTTGGCCCCGTACTCCCGGGCGAGCGTTTCTAGTACGTCGCCGGCAGGTGCGCCGTGGCCGTCTTCGCTGGTGGCGATTACATCGAGCGCGTGGCTGCGGATTGCGGGCTCGGCGTGGGTCTGCACGACGAAGCCGTCCGTGTTCCGGAGGTAGGTGCTGACAGCGTCCAGCAGTTCGAGTTCCTCGTCAGCGAGGGCGGGTTCGGCGGCCTGCAGGACGGTGTCAAGTCGGGTGGCCGCCGCCGTGTGCGAGGGGATGGTGGTGCCGCCATCGGTAACGACCAGATCGTGACCGGTGACGATAGCCAGCGAGCGGGCGGCCTGGGTGATCGCGTCGTGGCCGCGGTCGGTCAGGGCGTAGGTTCCGTCAGTGGTGGTGACAAGGTCGTTGGCTTCGAGCTCGGCGAGGGCGTCCGTGACGTGGGCGTCGTCGAGGGTGGCTTCGCGTCGGGTTTCGACGGCGGTCTGGAGGGCGTCGGCAGTGGCCTCGCGGTCGTAGTGGTCGTGGTCGGCAATCGCTTTCAGGAGATCCCGCTGGAGGGCGGTGCAGGTGTGCCAGGCGGTCATGCTCTCCCTCCGGCGAGGGGCGTGGTTGGCGAGCGATGCGACTCTTCGTGGGTGGGCTGGTCTGCTGTCATGGGTTCGATGGGACGCCGGTGGTGTTGGTGGCGTCGCCTATCTCAGACTGTTACACTGACCGCACTTAGTGTTTCCGTACAGCAAACTTTTCCATACGAGTTACAATCACATCGCACATTACTATTTATGTCGACGTAGAAGATGAGATAGAATGGCTAAGCGAGGGTCAGACCGCAAAGTCAGCGATGATCGGATTTTGCTCGAATTTTTGCTATCAGCTGATCCAGCCTTATTCACCAGTGAAGTGTCTGATCCGCTGCCGCTGTCACGACAGCGTGTCAACGACCTTCTGAACGAACTGGAAAATGAAGGGCTAGTAACCTCCAAAACCGCGTCTGGAAGACGATTATGGTGGATCACTCCAAAAGGCCACCAGCGTGTCGTTGAAGCGGCCCGTGACAAACTTACTTAGCGGTCTAAATCCTGAGTTCTGGATACCCACCACCCGTTGGCACTGCCGAATGATTTCTTCTTGAGGATACCCTCACTCTCTAATGATTTGAGTAGTTCATTGATCCGGGTACTCGTAAGTGGTAGCTGTTCGGCAAGCTCTGTACTTTTCACTGCCGGGTCGGGATGACGTTTAATTGCCTGAATTAGCTCTTCGTCACTCACAGATCGATCTTTTCCACGGGTACTCATTATCTTCTACTTTCTCTATAGTTTGCTGTATGGAAAACACTTATGCCGGTGGCGTAATATAAGCTAAGTACAGGAACACACGCGCCGCTGGTCGATTTTGTACGAAATCGCCCCGGTGTTGGAGCACCGAAGCGCGTGGTTCCATCCAGAACCAATGGCAACTACGCAATCCAATCCACAAGAACGTACCGCACGCGAACTACTCACGCAAGGCCGTCCGCTTTTCCTTGGCGTCGACGGCGAGGGTGCTGCCCACTACTGGGACAGCTACGAGTTCGCCGTGGCTGTCGTGAAGACTGACGGTGAGGCAGAGAAGGTTGTGCTGGCCGAGACGCCTTTCGAGACGCTTTCCGACTGGTGCGAATACACGCGTGGTGAGCGTGGCTGGGACGTTGGGCCGCACGTCGGCGGGTCGCTTGTTGGTGATCTCGTGCGAGGTGTTGAGGCATGAGCTGCACTGTGGAAGAACGCAAGCGGGTCCGACGGGCTGCGAGAGCGATTCAAGAGGAAGTGCCGACTGAGTCCGTGGATGTGCTTGCGCCGAGCGCCAGTCAGTACGGCGAATGGACGCTCGACGCCGTGCTTCTCGACTGTGAGGGTGTGCCGCCCGAGGTGTTGCGGGAGTTAGCGTTGGCCGGGTTGACACTGCAGCCGACGCCGTCACAGGCTGAGTATCAACACGTGGCGGCGACGGTGTAACGAAAAGTTCTAACTAACAACAATTGAGCAACACCTGTGATTGTTGATTAGCCGAGAACCGATTGGTTTCTGACTCACTTATTTCCACATGTACTGAAATAATTTCCCAGTACGTCTGCGTATTGTTTGATTGTCTCTCGAGATATTGGATTCGTAGACCGCTCTTGATAAGTTCTGTGCTGGTCTTTGATTATACCTACTCCTGAACCGGTTGGAAGAGGCGAAGGATTGGAATGGACACGGTTGAGATCGTTGAAACATACGAGTTCTCCGATCTTCGCAAAACTCTCTAAGCCAGTTAGCTGGTCGATCCGAGGTGTTCCCTGAAGACCCGAATTGTGTAGATCAGTCCGATATCACGCGATTTGGCCTCACTGAACATTTTACGTACCAAGTTCCGGCCTTCCCAAGGCTCAGAAGTAGGCCGTTCTTTGGTATAGTTGAATGATTCAACGGTGTTGGAGCCGGGTATGTCAGGCGATATTTTTGGTAGTTGGTAGGGTGGGGTTTTTTCAACCTCGACCATTTCCATCTCTTCTGTTGCCATTGGCACCGTGATTTGTTGTCTGCGGCGAACTTCGTCTATCCGGCTGTGCAGGTCTTGAATATAGTCTTTGGTGCTATTGTGGAATAGTACGGTGTTTTCTGCGTTGTGGAACTGTGTCAGGTTGAACTGGTTGACCACGTCAGGGTTTTTGATCAGGGTTTGTTGCTTGTGGTTGGATCTGATATTATAGATCTGAGGGTCGTAAAGCAGAAGAAGTTGGTCTGGGCTTATTGGGCAGTAGATTTGAACCCCTCTGTTACTCAGTCCTGCTACTGTTCCGTAATAGGGTTTATAGCGGGGATTGTCGAAGACTATTGGGACATCGGAGGTGACGAACTCTTGCTCAGTGAGGTTGCATAACATTACAGCTTCGAGGTCTTTGATTACGTGGTATCCGAAGATTCCAAGTCCGATGACGTAGTGATGGGTTCCGAGTAGAGAGGCGTCAACCATTGTATCCTCTCTTTCTTCCGGTGTTAGTTCAGGATCCCAGGTGATCAGGTTCTCGTACCGGTCATGCTTGAGGTCGTCTCTTATTGCGTCTCGCAGAAAGTCTTCGCCGGCACGGATATCTTTCTTTGTGGCCTTGGTGCGAGAGCGCTGTGTAGTGATGAAGGACAGCAGTAGTTTGATTTGCCGCGGGGAGAGATCTGAGAGGTTGTTGTTTCGGAGTTCTCTGACAGAGCTTGCATGGTCTCCGTCCACGTGCTGGAGTTCGTCTTCAACTATTGGGGGGTTGCCGTAAAAATAACTGCGGGAGCAGATGGAGGATGTGTTGTCGGGGAATGATTCGCCTTTCGATAGTGGGAATACGTTTATTCTCTCATTGTCGGCCCAAGCTCGGAGGTAGTGTTTGGGGACATAGTGCTGGTTCTTCCGCTCAGGCATCTTTCTCCTTTGGTACAGATGTCTCACGATGTGAAATTTCTTGCTACAGTATATCCTCTGTATGACACGATGACGGCGCAGGCGTGAGTCGCCGTATGTGCAGCTGAGTGCTGTGGCTGGTCCGAGGTTCGACTGGGCGAGTCGCTGGTCGACCAAGCCGCTCGGGTGGTGGACTAATGAGCGGAATGTCTATCGCCGACGCGAAGGGCCTCGTGTACGAGCCTGTTCGTGGTCCCAAGCGGAAAATCGAATTTGAGCCGCAGAGTAATGGCGGGTTCGAGCGCGTCGAGGCCGTCTGGAACGGGTGTCAGTGGCGGGTCACTGGACGGGAGGTTGTGACGACGATGCGGCGGATTTGAGCAACGATCTGATTTCCTCACTGGTGGGGCGCAGAAACGGCTGGTCAGTACGTGTGCGAATGGATTGCTGGAATTCCTATCAGTTTCAAATGATGTACTGAATGCCATGCAGGCTGTAGGGCGCGTATCTCTCACTAAGGAAACTGGAATGAGTAGAATCATAATCAAACGATACAAGGCTCAGAGTCAGTCGTCACAAGCAAAATTCGGGAGCCACCCAGCGAGACTGGGATATTATCGGGCTGCGCGGCGGCCGAGGACGAACACGAAAATGGCTATCAAGATGGCACCAAGCGCTGCTTGACTCGTTACGAGTACCCGTGCTAACTGTACCGTTGGGTCAGGTTTGAAATCACCGAGACCGAGCGTTGTGAATGTGAGTGTACTGAAGTACAACGCATCAACAAAGCTGTTCACAGGTGCCCCATTCTGGGTAACAATGAGATCGTATCGGTCATACGCTGTGGCGTAGCCGAACACGAACAAGAATGCCCACATTAAGATACGGGTAAGGAGCCTGTCATAGAAAGCGTCACGTGCGAAGCGGCAGGGTTTGGAGACTGTGTCCACCAGCTCCAAAGCCCTGCAGAATGTAGATTCGGTCAACGAGTTCTTGAATGTAGCGGCTACGGAGACAGTTCCGCTGTTTGAGCATCTTGATTTTGATTTTCTGCTGGAGTACGACGTGTTCGCCCCCGCTCTAGGCGGGGCGCCGCCACGTACCTCCAGTGTAGGTTGAACACATCCAGATCCAGACACTTTCTCGTGGTTAATTCGGCGATTCAATTGCACCGATTACGTCGGTTGGGAAGTACCGACGTTCAATCTGGTTTGAGGAGGGAACTTGGTGCACACTTGCGTCCTCCTCAATCCTCTCGAAAAGATGTCTCGATAAGTCGCTGCTGTCTGGTGGTTCGTCACTTAGCTAAAGACGCATGCCCGTAGTGCCTTCTCAATGAGGTTGAGTAGAGCGACGCCCATAATCGCCTTGTCGACCTCATTTTTTCAAACCGTTACGGAGTGAACCAGCCGCCGTCTGCTATTTTCAATGGAGGAGATACTAATACTCTCAAAGGTCCGTGCTACTAGCCCTCTTTTATATAAAATAGCGCCCAGAAGACGACACCAGCAAAAAACCCAAATGCGCGAAGTGGGAGGCGCATCCAATCCGGAAGTGGGTTGTCCAAATATGGGGCTAACGCAGTCGTGACGTTCGAGAACCCGACTGGACTATAGAGGAAGGCCCCACTCGTTGCGACGACCAAACCAAGGGCAGCAGGCCACGAGAGCCGGTGAGAGAAGTATCGGAAATCGAAGGCTATCCCGGCAATCGTCAGTAACAGAACCCCGGTCCAGAACCGTTCGATGGCTTCCAGTGGCTCACCGCTCCCAAGCACGAAGACAGACAGAATACTCAACGTCATATACGTCGAGAGTACGCTAGTCACGGCCACGATGATGAGCCGGTCCTTGATTTTCGCCTTCGCGAACGCATAGCCGCGGGCGAGAAGGCTCTGGTCGCTGCCTTCTCCGCCATCACTGGGTTTGAAGAAATCAATAATTTTCTGGATGATACGAGCTGCGACCGCCCCTTGGATGAGCTGGCCGCTGATGAAGGTGAAAAAAATGAACAGCAGAGTCAGCTCGGCCTGTCTAATGGTAAGGTACGTTGCACCGGCGATGCTGCCGGTAAGACTGCCCGCTAAGAGAGCCCCAGTGCGCTCCGTATACGCCTTCCAATGGCCGATGTGGGCTCCAATATACTGCTCGCCCATGCCAAACAGGAGGAGACAGACGCCGAGCGAGACGGTGACCACCGGGAGCCACGCCGGAACGACCTCCAGAAACGACGCTACTTGAAGTGGTAGGTGTACCATCATGTCTCCTCAATCAAGTAGCGAATCCCCACAATACTCAGCGCGACTGGGGCGGCAAAGCCAATCAGTGTCAGTCCCCAGCGGATCGGTGTGACTGTTGGTGGGTACGCGTATGCAAGTATGAGGAGTCCGAGGATAGCGGTGGCACCCAGATACTGGCGCTGTCGGCCGTAGCCGCGCTGTGTGGCGACGAGTAAGAAAACGAGCAGACTGGACAGGCAGAACAACGCCGGCCACAGGAGGGTAATCGTTGCTGCGATATTCATTCGTCGTCTGGCCACGTCTGGACGATCAACACGACGATAATCGAGATGCCGATCACAACCAGTGCCTCAGCTGAAAAGATCTCGACGAGGATTGTTGTGAAGATGCCACCGATTGTCTGCGGGCCAGTCGACGTCTCGGCTGCGGTGCTGATTGGAGTCGGTGCTGGCGTGGGTGTGTCAGTTGGTGCTGGTGTGTCAGTCGGTTCCGGAGTCGACGTCTGGGTCAATGTCTGGCTGGTTTCATTCGTGTCTGAACCCAGACAGTTGAAAATTATAGAGGATGAGCCATCAAAAATTGTAGCACCATCACTCGTGGAAACTTCAAGACCTCCTGAGTCTGTTATTTCAGTTTCCAATTCGTCAGCCGCATATCCTTGCTCGCCCGCTGTATTTTCCAAGTAGGTAACAGCACTTTCTCTTTCTCCGGGTGCCAAGCCATCGCAATCATCAAACAAAGGGTCATAATAGCCCATATTTGCTGTTGAAGTAGCAGTTGCTAGGATACTGAGAAGAGAAATAATAAGAAACAGTCCAAGTATAACTGATATATTAAGAAGTCTTCTTTTCATGAGTTATTTTAATTCAATCTAATATATCAGACTGTTCCAAATAGCGTACATCACCTGTATAATCGGTTCATATACTTTGCTCTTATTATATCGTAGAATATTAAGCAAACCACGGATAAAACTATTCTGTCTGGCACCAGAGTATGTACTCAACGCCGAAAGTTTTGAGATAAAGAGGAACCTCTTTTTTCCAGTAGATACGCGCCCAGTGGAGATAACAGTATACGTTCACGGTTGAGGCTACACTCAGTAAGTACAAATTATTTATAAACTCATGAAAAAAATATGCCCGATGAAATCGAACAACGTTCAAAGGCGTCGATTATTGCAAGCAACTGTCTCAATCTTTCTTTCTGGGACAATCTTATCTACGGTAACTGAATCCACGACGGCTCAGACGGACTTTGGCGGATGGCTCTCAGATACCAGCAATTATGATGGAACTGTAGTCGAGAGAACTGGCCAAAATGAGGTAATCATAACAGTTGGTGCAGAGGGTAATGGTGGCAGTTTCGCCTTCGACCCACCGGCGGTTGCAGTTAGTTCCGGCACAACGGTCATATGGGAGTGGACCGGTAAGGGCGGTGGTCATACTATTGCTGAGGAAAACGGAAGATTTGAAAGTCAGAGCTCCAGCAACGAAGGTTATATTTTCGAGCATACATTCGAGTCCGGAGGCATAGTCAGATATCTTTGCAAGCCTCATAGCCCTCTTGGCATGAGAGGTGTAATTGATGTTAGAGATGCAGATGGTGAGACATCAAGCCCATCATCAAGGAATACAGAACAAGCCGATTCGCCCACACCAGAACCGACGGACGCATCGCTAACCACTCAAACCGAGACCTCGCCCCCGACACCTAATAGTTCCCAGTCATTCGGTAGCGTTCTCACGGCTCTTCTTGCCGGCATCTTTTCGACAGAAGCTCTGGTCGTAGTCGGTATCTCAATTATCGTCGTGCTCATTGTCCAGACGTGGCCAGAGGACGAATGAACATAGTAGGGAGCGTGTCGTAGAAACCTCCTCATAGTGTGAGCTTCTCACGACCCGGGTCGTCTCCTCGCTCGAAATTTCGGTACTTCCCAAACCAGTCGAGAGAGTGCTGCCTGAGCGCCACAAAACAGTCAGTTTCTGTATGATTAGACGGCCAGTCTCAACCGCTACTGCGGTGTAGATTGGTATGCCGTGTTGAATAGATGCTGAGTCACGGTTAGAGTGGATTGATCTCGAACTCGGCGAATCATTCGTCGGTGAGATTCGGGAACTCACGCCCAACTGCAGCAAGTATGATACGACCGTCATCAAGCTGGCCCGTGGCATCAGCGACGTGGTCGCTATGTGGTCGAACAGCCAGATCGACAACGCGCTCAACGACAACGATCTCGGCGAGGGCGACGTGGTCGGCATCAAGCACACCGAACAGACGAGTACGTTCACTAATGAGGACGGCGAGGAACAGGAGTACGACATCTGGAAGGTCCGGGAACTCCCTGCTGGTGGGCCTGAATGAGGTTATTGTGTCACCACCAATAATTCGCTGGCAGGCGTTAGACGAACTCCAGCAGGCCGGTGTGTCGGTGTTCGTCTCGATGTCGCCCACATACCCCACGATGGGCGAAGACGACTTTCACGAGCTACTCAGCTACTTTAGAGCGCTCGGTGAGGTCGTTGTCTTCCACGAACCAATCAATCCCCGTGGCGCGAATTTCCAGCAGTGTCTCACTGCCGCCAAAGAAGCCGGCTACGACGACGTTGTCACCGAACTCCAGCAGATCCAAGACGGCCATCAGTACTGGGTCGAGTACGCCCTCGAACAACTGAACACGGTCCAGCAAGTCGCAACACGCTTCGACGGGCTCGAAGTCCATTCCTGGCCAGACGATGAGTTGGTCCGCTCGACGAGCGGGCAACTTCGGTCGAAGCTCACGGCCATGCAACAGGCCGTCTCGCCGGAGTCGTTTTCTGGAAAGGCCTCAGGCACGTCGCCAGAGCAGTCAAAGTTGGCTCACGAGACCGATCATCTCGGACATCTCATCTGATGTGCCTGTCAGGCCACTACACTACCGTCTATACAGGTGACGCTATACGCTGATATGTCGATTGAGATTTGCTCTGGAGAACAGATAAGTTGGCGTTGAGTGTGCTGTGTTCGTCATCGAAATCATTACCAGCCAAGTATTAATTTGTTTCCCGGGACATTCGTTGCAATCGTATCAGTCAAAACGCCGATCCACTCAGCCCATTGGAGGGTATTTTATATCCACTCAATTACTATGTCTTTTTTAACATATGGATAGGTCTGCGGGGACCCCATTCAGTGTTCGAGGGCTTGTGCACATACTTGTGATAGTGGCACTAATTACAGTGAGCGGATGCAGCGCAATCGGGGTTTCATCCAGTGAGGATGAGGGGCTTCCGTCGGAGGATGAAGCAGCTGACCGCTACGCGACACTAGATACTGTCAACGCAACGGTAACGACAGTCCGAACCCGGAACGAGAAAACAACAACAATCGTCACTCAAAAGCGGGAACGAGTTCACTCATTTGCGTATTTTGAGCGAGTGATATCGGTTACTAGAGCGGAGGAAACAAGACCACCGCGGGTTGGTGAAGACGGATTTATTATTGCAAACGGATCAACGCTTGTGTCCTATGATCCAGAGTCGAACGAACTCCACCGAATGTCGTTCCAGACCAATGATAGCGCTACAGAGACGACGTATCCAGAACTTCTCGCCGCTGCGAAAAATAACCACCCTGTCTCGCAGCCGACGCCGACACCAGGCATTTCACCCCTGCCAGTAGTGCCACAAAAAGACGAGTCTGGAGAGAACAGTTCGTCCGCGTATCGTGGTGGGAACGTGACAGTCGTATATAATGGCACAGAGACAGTTGACGGGCGGAAAACCTACCGGCTGGAACTGGCTCCGGTCAGCGAACGCATCTCGTTACAGTCACAGACGCTGTGGCTAGATAGTGAGTATTTGTTCCCGATCAAGCGACACACAGAGTTTGTGGCTAACGGCGATGCCTACGAATACACAGTTACATATCAGAATATAACGTTCAATCCGACGTTCGAACCCGGAACCTTCCAACTCGAATCGCAAGAGGTTCCGGACAGCGCACAACAGATTCAATTCAACACGTACGGGTCACGAGCGGCGCTGGCCAACGCTGCTTCACTTCCAGTGCCGAACCCGGACATCCCAGCGGGATTCGAGTTAGCAGTTGCGTCGCACCGCTCAACTGATCCAGAGGTAGCGATGCTTAGGTATGAGTCCACTAGCAATGATACACACTATAGGATCGGCATTCTCAACGGGACACAGAACACAACTACAGGAACGCCCGTGCAAGTGGGTGAGTACGAAGCAAGGCGAACGCAGACAAATAGGACGGTACGCATTAGTTGGTCGGTGAATGGCACCACCTATTACCTGAGCAGGTTCCCTGCCGACACAGCCGACGACAGCACGTTACTACGTATTGCACGCTCAGTTGCTGACACGACGTGATTTGCTATCTGACCGGCTGTGTCATTATGTCCATTCCAGTGGCCATCCACAAAACACGGTCTGGCACTCGAACGGAGCGGCAGGCCATCGGAATTACTGACCTTGCAGCCGACGCCGTCGCAGGCAGAGTATCAGCACGTCGGGGCGACAGTGTAGACCAGCGGAGTGCTAACCAACAATAGCTGACCAATACCCATACCGTTGGTTAGCCGAGAACCGATTGATTTCTGACCAGCGTTTGTTTCTCACCAGAAATACCCGCTCAGTAAGTGTGCGAATTGACCGTCGAGGTTTCTACCAACTCAGGGCGGTGTTCTGATAGCCGTGCAAGATGGAAAGCGCGAGTCTTACATGACCTCGCTCTGGACTGAAGGGAATCCGAATCGGTGGTACAGAAGTGCTACTTCTTGCGTTTCTAAGGTTCTAATCCATATTCTTCTGGATCATACGCACCGAGAACGAGTACAGACAGTATCAGTATCCCATTCACAGCCAGAGAAACCCAGAACATATCTACACTGAGTGGACCAACAGTGGCCGGACTATTGTCTGGATTAGAGAGCACAATGGTCATTATTGTCCCGCATACACCTAAAATTGGGAGTCGGTAATAGTGTATTTTTGTCAATATTCGGAACACTTTCAACAGCCTTTGTGATTTCCAATCGTAATATGTGTTTTTGTATATCCAACCTACACCCCAGATACCCCGGTAATTCAGCAGATTAGGAATAGCATGGCTACCATCGTCGTACTGCGTGCAATCTCTAAATTCAGCAGCTATCTGGTTGACTCATTTTGAGTCTGGTACACCGCTAAGTGCTGAATAGAACGCGCGAGTCGGTCACTTCGAGGCAACCATGATTCGAAGAGTGGAAGGCTCGGCTCAAACAATTCTTGCTACTTCCAGTGAAGGAGATAGAGGAGGTAGAGACTTGCTCCAAGAACGACCACTCCCGCGAGAAGGAGTCCGACTAAGCCGAGAACTGACGAGGTAGAAAATGCAAGCTGGAACAGCTGAAGACCCACGAGAACAGTAAATACAGAGAGGATTGTCCAGAATATCGTTCCAATCAGTGTGCGACTTGTACCAATAAGCTCGTCACGTACGATAGCACGAACGTTCTCTTCATTGAGTTTGTCGGAGGGCTCCATAATGCCGCATAACATAGCTGACGATAATAAAATGACGACCCACTAACTTGGGCTGCTATTCGTCACCCTCGTCTTGCTGAACTCACCCTCTATATCTTGCACGGCGTTTCCGGTAGGCTTCTGAGGAGTGTTCGCCGGGCGTGGTAGGTGTGCGACCTGTACTGATTGTACCGCTCGCGAACTACTCACCCAAGGCCGGCCGCTCTTCGTTGGCGTTGACGGCGAGGGTGCCGCCCACTACTGGGACAGTTATGAATTCGCCGTGGCTGTTGTTTCGGCGGATGGTGAGGCAGAGAAGGTTGTGCTGGCAGAGACGCCCTTCGAGACGCTTCCGGAGTGGTGTGAATACACGCGTGGGAAGCGTGGGTGGGATATCGGCCCGCACGTCGGTGGGTCGCTCGTTGGCGATCTTGTGCGAGGTGTTGAGGCGTGAGCTGCACTATGGAAGAGCGGGAGCGAGTGCGGCGGGCCGTGCGGGCGATTCTTAAGAGGAGGTGCTGACCGAGTCGGTTGATGTGCTTGCGCCGAGCGGCAGTCAGTACGATGCGTGGACGTTGGATGCCGTGCTTCGAGATGCTGATGGGGTTCCGTCAGAGGTCCCGCTTATCTTTGCCATAGATTACAGAAGGCATTACTCAAACAGCCAACGAAGGGGGCATCAAGTACGACAGAGAGTTTCTGCGGAATTACTTCTCTAAGGTCGATTCTGTAGACGACGACCTACGGGAGCTACTGAAGGACGGTTTTACATCCTATCTGAATCGCATCAAAGACTACAAGCTCCTGTTCGATGTCCACTTCGTCGACCGGCGTGGTGGCGAGTCTACCAAGCGGATGATCAAGGACTACAAGACTCGGTTCAACGACTAGGGCCGTGTTTCCAAACAGTTTGCACGGTTCAACGATGCGCTCGAATACGGCTAGGAGAATGTCGATAACGCTGTACTGGTCACCCTGACGACTGACCCGAAGCGACAAGACTCGCTGCTCTACGGAATCGACTCTATCAACGAGAATTTCAATCGGCTCCAATCGTACTTCGATCCCGACCCTTCGACGAAAGAGAATACTCGACGTTCCGCTATACCTGGCTGGCGGCACGATCTCGACAGCGAGGTGACCGGGCGACCGCGTGACCGACCGGACTACATCAAGGCCCTGGAGTTCACCGAGAGGGGCTATCCGCATTTGCACGTACTATTCTTCGACGTACTGACTCGTGATGAAGACGTTATGCCATGGCTCTGTGACAAGCCAGAAGTAGCTGTGAAGTGGGCCGACTACGGTCAAGGTGAGATCGTCGATGTGTACCCGCTGACGTACCTCGACGATCTCGACAGTCTGGATCCGGAGTTCCAGAGTGGCGAGGGCTTCGTCGGTTGGTATCGCCTCGGCGACCACGATCACGGCGAAGACTGGGTACGCGAGCGACCCGGTCGCACGACCTGATAGAGTTCGGCGACGACGGCCACAAGAAAGAATCAATAGCTGGCGCATATCTTGGAGAAGTCGTGACTTTGGAAGACCGTCCATCATGACTGAGGTTAGTTATTCATCATGTTTCCCAACAAGGGCAAAAGTCTAAATCGAATATCAGCCGAGCAGTCCCGATATTTCTGCTATGGTTATTAATAGATAAATTGAGGTATCCGAACAAATATATTGGTAGAACTGTTATCTTTTTCAACTTGCTATAGATGAATTCTATCTTAATTGCCGACGACGACAAAGAGATGCGTGAGCTACTTAGATTTAAATTACAGAGCGGATATGAGGTTACTACTGTGAACGACGGTAAAGAATGTTGGAACTATCTCAAAGCGAACCCAGATAATCTCCCGGATTTAATAATACTTGACATTATGATGCCTGGATTGAGTGGATACCGGGTGCTCGACAGAATGCAAGACAGCGAACGCTTCGATCAGATACAGATCATTATGCTCACATCCCGTGGGAAGGAAGATGATATTGTTCGCGCTCTTGAATCCGGTGCCACTGACTACATGAGTAAGCCCTTCTCGGCCAATGAACTTATCGCACGAATTAAAAGAGTCCTTGGATGAGCAGCGCTTCGGCCGTTTCGTTCGAAATACTGATACTAATTGCATCTATTATAATCATCCTGCTGGCTCTTACTGCGGTGCTTACAATTGCTCAGTCCGTCCGATGTGAGCGACACGATAAGCAAAACAAAAAGGTACGGTCTAGCGTTCAGGAGGCGCTCCTTGAGCGAATGGAGGCTGCAAACCCAGATTGGGAAGAGTGGGTTGAGGAATTAACCACATCCGAACAGCGTGTTGCCACTGAACTGCTTGAAGAATACCTTCAGCGTATTCAGGGGCGTGACCGAGCGGCCCTGCAGAAGCTTGGCTGCACGCTTGGAATTGACGAAGAAGCGCAGCATAAACTACACAATGGAAACCGTTTTGAGCGGTTCTGGGCCTTACGATGGATTTTGCGCCTCGATATCGATATCAAAATAGAGGTGCTCCAGAACACTAGTAAGGACTACCCAGAAACAAGAGCCGCAGCAGCCAGAGTACTCTATGAGCAGGAGCAGCCAGATGCGGCACAGGCTGGGACTGAGTTATTGTTGCAGGGATCAGAGCCGCTGTCTGTTCTCGGTATTGATACGCTCTATCAACTCAATAAACTCTCTCCCGAACCGTTGATTACTTCCGCGAAAGGGTCGTATGATAACTGGACCGAATCGCGACTCATTCAGGTGTTACAGGTAATTGGCGAGGCTGGCCCCTCGAAACCAGATGCAACCCTTGGGTGGATTGGGTTTCTGTTTTTGAGTGAGTCTCCAAACGTTCGAGCAGCAGCAGCGCAATCTCTTTCGGGTTACGGATGGCATGAAGATGTCCGGTCTGCAGTCGATATTGAGCAGATACGAGCAGATGAGTCTCCAAAAGTCAGACGTGCAGTCTATCGAATGCTTGGTACTTGGGATGACAAGGAGTCAACAGATAGACTGATAAGCGCTATTAAAACCGAGGCGAGTCCGCGAGCAGCGATTGACGCTATCGTTGCTCTCGAAGGTCAGGTAGCGCAGGTTCCAGAAAGCGACCTGAGTACCGCCAGTGCAGCAGCCGAAGACTGGGTTCTTAGGTCAAAGTACGGAAATAAAGAGGCCGCACAATGATGTCATTCGGGGATGGGCTCCTGTTAATCGGCTGGGTTGTGCTCGGATATTACATACTAGTAAATGGTGTGTATCTGGTGGTCCACGTTACGGCGCTATACGGACTCCGCGACGATATAAAGAAGCAGACAACAAGAACCCTGTTTCAACAATTTTCATCGCCATTTTTTCCAGGCGTAACAGTCGTTGTTCCCGCCTACAATGAGGAAGCTGTAATCGTTGAAAACGTCCAATCGCTGTTAAATCTCAACTACCCAGAAACCGAAATCATCGTTGTCAATGATGGGTCAGAGGGGCTCTGTTGAATCACTAGACGGCGTCGGGATAGGTCGCTAAATCAAAGGAGTTGAAGCGGGATGATTCGGTTGCCTATGACACAAATCTCCCGCTTCACTGGTGAGATTGTGCCGATTGCTCAAGT
>Ga0207754_100260_pt1 | contig 24008 bp, 30 predicted proteins | sample A23E1SouthBayCA_FD_187728 | JGI IMG/M metagenome (GOLD analysis project Ga0207754, IMG submission 187728) | Aerobic enrichment media microbial communities from Eden Landing Ponds, California, USA - A23 E1 (SPAdes) | ecosystem: Environmental > Aquatic > Marine > Unclassified | place: Emeryville... | reverse complement strand
GCCGGTTCTTGTGGAAAGCATTCCTACGGGAAAATACTAGACGGCCGTGCCGATAGGGCGAACAGACTCCCTACCCGCAACAGCAACGGTACGTAATCAGTGCAAAGTTTACAATACACCAAGGTAGCATCGGAATTGTCCTGCAAGCGTGACGCTGTCGCTCCTCCATCACATTCTACATGACGAAAATCTGGTATGGACTCGCCGGGATTTGAACCCGGGGCCTCTATCGCCTCGGCGTGCGCCTCGGCGAAACCGCATACGGAAGGCCGGACGATGCCACTGTCCGGAGCCACACACGATGCCCGTCCCGTCTGGTTGGTGGTCACTCGAAACGACCAACCATGACGAAACTCGACTCACTCCGACCGGAGAAGGCCGTAGAAATGTACCTCACCAGCCGCGAGGACGAGGTAACCAAGAAATCGCTACAGAACATCAACTCTGACCTCAAGATATTCAAGAAGTGGTGTGACGCCCGCGAGGTAACCGACATGAACGACGTTGACGGGCGGGCATTAGCCGACTTCCGAACGTGGCGGGCCGAGCAGGTGAAGCTAATCACGCTGAAGCACAATCTCTGGACCATTAAGAAGTACATCCGCTTCTGTGAACAGGTCGACGCCGTCCAAGAGGGGACCAGCGAGAAGGTGGTCATCCCCGAAACGTCCAACGCTGACGAGGTAAACGACTCGTTCATACAGGCCGGCGAAGCCGAGGATATTCTTGAGTATCTTGAGAAGTTCGAGTACGCATCACTCCGGCACGCCGTGTTCTACACGCTGTGGCACACGGGGATACGGAGTAGTTCACTACTCGCTCTCGACCTGAAAGACTTCCACCCTGAGGAGAACAAACTGTGTATCCGACACCGACCAACTACCGGAACCGCACTCAAGAACAAGGACCGGGGCGAGCGTAACGTATTCATCAAGGACGAACTGGCTACGGTTCTAAGCGACTTCATCAGCGAGAACAGGGCCGACATATTGGATGACCACGGACGGCGTCCACTGTTCGCTACGACCGACACGCGCGTTTCACGGACGACCCTACAACGGTTGGTCTATACGGCGACTCGCCCGTGCCACATCGGGAAGGAGTGCCCGTACGACGAGAACCCCGAGACGTGTGAAGCGAACTCCTACAATGACACCTGTAAGTGCCCCTCATCGCTCTCACCCCATCCTCTACGAAAAGGCGCTATCACCTATTCACTCAACGAGGAAACGCCAAAGGACGTTATCAGCGACCGTATGGACGTGAGTAAGGAGATACTCGACAAACACTACAATAAGCAATCCAAAGACGAGCAGATGGAGACGCGAAAGAAGCATCTGGAAGGATTGTAAACTAAGCAGAAAGCCTACTGTAAATCACAATAATCGCTCTCGTAATTTCCCAATGTTGTAATCTGTTATTTACCAGTTAGTTATTTATCTTTCCATGATAATGTTCCTTCATGGGAATTTTTGATAGGATTAAAAATATCAGCATTCATCTAAAACCTTGCCCCAAGTGTGGAGAAGACGAACTCAAAGGTGGTTTCAGGAAAGAGGCGGTCACCTGCGAAGCGTGTGGTCACGAAACCACTTTCTCCAATATTAGAAAACACTCAACAGTCGGGGGCCACAACTATAATGGAGGATATATAGAAGGCCTCATACAATCCGCAGAAGGTGAAACGGTTACCGAGGATGTACTGAGAACGATTGGTTCATCTGACCGGTGTGTAATGGATTATCTTGATGACAACGAACAACCACACCACATCATACAGGGAAAAACAATTGACGTAGAAGGTGGTGGTGACAATTCGTCCATATTGGGCAACGACCGCAGTAGGAAGATGTCTTTTGGGCGGAATCGTTGTCTGACAGTGATTACTGACCAACGGGTATTCGTGGTGGTACAGCAAGGCACGGGAAGCGATGAACGTCATATACCATACGACTCAATAACTGGAATGGACCTCGATATCGGTGCAGGTGGAAAAACAAGCCGCCTGACATTACAGACACATGGCCGTACATATCATATGTCTGGAAGTCTTTCTGACGAGAGCTACTGCCGGGATGCAATAGAGTACGTTCGACACCGCCGTAATGAGAGGAACGGGAAGGACACAGCCGGCAGTGAGAAGCAAAATGAAGCTTTAGATAAGTTAGAACGCTTGAAAAAACTGCGAGATGAAGGTGCACTTACGGAAAGTGAATTTAATAGCAAAAAATCAGAATTACTCGACAAAATCTAAGTTGCACATTCTTCCGCGCTTACTGGGCCAGCGAGAGCGGGTTCGTTGACCGGTACAACATTTTGAGTGGTGTCTATGCTATCGGTTCATACTCTGCGACAAGAATGTTCATAGAGAATATACAAAGTATAATAATACTAATAATCAGGGAGTTGGTCAACCATAATAAGTTTGTTATAAAATCGCACTGGTGTCCTTAGTGGTGTCAGTCGGTTGGGTTATGTCGGTATTCTCGGTTACCTCAACTACAGTACAGTATAACAGTAATGTGTACCAGTACTGTGTACCGTTAGTTCAACGTCGGGAAGTCAACAACCACACAACACAGCAATACAGCACCGCGCTTGTAACAGTGGGGTGACTGGCTACTTCTGCGACAACCGCTTCCGAGACAGTTATCGTGGGGGAAATACAGGTCTTATCGAATATCGGCCACTGGTCTGCAATGAGAATTGATTCTAAGCCATCTGACGCTCTTCTCACAGAGGCTCACCACGCATGATGTGCCAGCCTCTCGTAAATAAAAAGAACCGCCTGAGAACGATTCTGAGTAAGAATCAATTTTCGTATAAATCTGACTCGATTATTCATTATTTGATTCACGAACTACAATACGTATCGTGGTAACTACTAAGTTCAATTGGTACGGTACAGTCTGCTGGGCTTCCCGATGTTGAACTTACTGTTATGCTGTACTGTAGTTGAGGTAACCGACGAAACTGGGTTACATTCTACAACGAGGACAACCAACATTGGGTTATCTTCCTCAATTGTAACCGATACCCATCGAGACATATTCTAAATAGTAAGAAGACATACTATTATCAAGAGTGGTTTTAGTAGGAATTCTTACTATTATACTCCAAGAATAATTCAGAATTTGGATGAAAATATAGAACTCAGTGAACATGCCCCTCGGTTACCTTGCCAAAGCGAAACTCCAATTGGGTGAGCCAAAAATGAGAAAAATTTCTGACCGGCTAACATTTGATACAGAGTTCTTCGATTGTTTGAAGTTCCAACCGGTGGCGGCCTTCTCGATGGTCACAGCACGCGCGGAGCAGGGTATATCACCCAAACAACTAAATCAGTACTCACGGACTGTAATTGTAGCCACCACCAGACGGTGACGGGGTCGCTACCCCGACGGGTGCAATTGTATCCGGCAGAAGTTACCGAAGATACGCCGCTACTGGCACTGTGGTACTTAAACAAAGACGAAAAACCGGACGCCGTATGCGGATTGCGGTTACGGCGTCAGCCGTATGGACTCGCCGGGTAGTAGTCTGAAATTTACACGACAACGGGGGGTTGTGTTTGGTAACGGTCATGTTAGATTCGCTCCAGTTGTTTCTTTCGAACCGCCATTTTCTCCTGATTCGTCCGCACGTCGTAGTGCTCGTACAGCACTTCGAGCGATACGTCGCATCGCTCGCTGACGATCTCCGGAGACACGTCGCTGTTCAGGTGATAGGTGATACTGCCACGCCGGAGTCCGTGGGGTGACCGGGAAGACGGGCACTTACTGTGGGCCGCACGCGAACCCAATGCCTCGCAGGTCGACGGGTCCGACGGATCAGCGTCGTGTGGACACCCACCGAGAACGCACGGCTGGGTGAGCTTGTTCACCCACTTGTAGATGGTATCACCCGCTGGCCGACCGTGCTGCGAGGTGATGAGTGGCTTGCGGCCGTAGTCGTCGGTCCGCTCGTAGCGGTCGGGGTTGTCGAGGTAATCGTCGACGACCTGGTAATCGCTCGGGCCGAGATAGACCCACCGCTCGCCGTCTTCACCGTTCTTGAGTTTCGTTCCCTCGTCGATTCTGTGCTCAAGCACCAGCGCATAGTCGTCGGGACGAAGATCGTCAACGTCCAGTGACCGAAGGGCCGACCGGCGCATCGCCGTCTTCCACAGGATTAGGAAGACGACGTGATCCCGGCTCGCGTAGCGGTATTCGTGAAGGTATTCGAGTATCCGGTGTGCCCGGTCAGCACTCAGGTGGACTTCGCGGCTTTCGGCCCCGTCGGGCAGCTCGGGAGCATGGACCTTCTCGGCCAGTCCATCGTCGACACCCTCGATGTCGGCCCAATATCGGAGGGCTTCGCGAATCGTCGACAGTTGCTTCTGGAGGGTCAGCGCCGCGATGTCACCCCGTCGCCAGGCCACGAAATCAGCCAGATCGCGGCCAGTGAGGTTGTTCAGGTTCTCGATGTCGCGCTCTTCACACCACTCCCTGAAGAACCGGAGTCGGGTCTTCGCATTCCGCATCGTACTCTCGCGGACGGACGGTTCGCGGTGTCGGAGGAACCGCTCGATACCTTCCTCCGGCGAGAGATCCATCAGATCCTCGCTCATGCTCGCCCCCGCTTTCGCTTCCGGTAACAGCCCAGACAGCGGGACTCACCGGGATAACAGAAGTTCTCACAGCCGTCCGTCTCGCATTTGTCCACGTCTTCGATAACGCGGTCGCTCACGCGGACACACCTCCCGCACTTTCATTACGTGAGACTGACTTGCCCAAACTGGTGCTACTCGACAGATGAGCGAAACGTGTGCGAAGTGCGGCGATAGCCCTGCACCCCGAGAACTGAATCCTCCTTTTGACTGGACCGACTATCTTAGAGAGGAACGGGACTTCGGCCCACCCATTGGTGCGGTCTGGATTCCGCTCTGTCCGGATTGCTATTTCGACGCGGATCACCTGAAAGAGAGCGTCAACAGCCTGGCGATGGGGGACGACGATACCAGAAAAAAGATCCAGGCCGATAGCGAGGACTTTCTTGATTCTCTCGACCTCGACGCACTCATCGACGACGCGATGCGGTAGCTCGGCCGTCATTCTGCAAACACCTCTTCGTCCATCGGTGCAACGCCGATAACCATGTGTTCTCGAATTGCGTCGGCAAGACAGAGCTTTAAGTCGTACTCCTTCAGCGTCTCCGTCATTCCGATGGTTGTCTGCGCCACCTCGGCTTTCAATTGAGCTCTGATAAACGCCGGCACGTCGCTGGCGTCGCGCCGAATGGTGGCCTCATCCACCTTGTCGAGTACACGGATCGCATCGCGAGCCTTCTCGAATCGTCTTGTACGACTCACGCGGACGCACCCCCGCGTGGCATCGTCTGTCGAATACCTATACCGCTGGTCGTTGGGCTACTTTCAATAGCCCGCTTGCTCTCGTACTTCATGGGTCGTCTAAGCCTCAAACGGGAAACGACCCACCCGGCGTGTGCCAGCACGCCGGACCTTTCTGGTCCGATGGGCGGGTCACTTCACCTGTATAACGCCTCTACTGAAATACTTTTCTGTGAATTGCACAGATTAATCTGTGCTACTACGCTGAGATACAAGTGATTGCAAATAGATGTCTAATGCACCGATACACCTATGAGTTCCACAGCCACACCGCTTGATGTGCCCAGGCAGCGTGCTGATTGGATGACTCAGACTGACGAAGCCATTCTGGAAACGATTCGAGATGAAGGGAACATGACACCCCAAGCTCTCGATGATACTTTCGACATAGCCGCTGCCAACTACGCCCGTGATCGACTCTCTGAGCTTACCCAGTACGGGCTGGTCGAGAAGATCGGGCGCGGTCTCTACCGACTGACCGATGACGGGCGTGCATTCCTCAACGAGGAACTCGACGCCAGCGAACTCGATCCCGTCGAAGACGCCGACTGACATTCTCTTAGACCCTCGCGAGTCGTGCCGTCACGTCACCGGCCCACTCCGGTAATTCGAGGTCGGCTAACTTGCCGTCGTGCCAGCTCGTCACGATCTCTGTATCGCCGTCGCGGGCCACGTCGACGCGCCACTTCCGGCCGTCTTCAGCGGTGATGTCGAACCGAGCACCGCCGTTCCCGAGAGCTTTGATGTGCTCGACGTTCACCTCCTCACCAGTGTAGACTTCGATTGTTCCTTCCATACACTGTGGACTGAGGGGAAGAAACGGGTTAAAAAGGTGCTATACTTCCGGGAGGTTCAATTGGTGTAGTTTTCTATCGCCTTTTCAACTAAGATATCTACATTCGGGAGACTGTACTGTTCGGATATTTCAGCCAGATCCGCATCGCCGCCGTATTCCAGATGCAGTTTTACCGTTTTCCGAATGCAATGTTTTAGCCAGTCAGGATTGTCTCTGTCGGCTTTGCCCTCGTGAATCCGATCATGGCAGTCCCTACAGAGATAGCAGCCGACTTCGTTTTCTCCGTATCTCCAGTGGTGGAAGTCAAGTCCAGTCTGTTTTGAATTACACAGTCGGCACTCTGTTGGTCTCTCTTTGAGATCTTGTCTCGCCTCCCTCGGCTCAAACCCCGCAGCTTCAACAGCCTCTGACCAACTCCCGAACCTTAGCTGATAAGTTCGGCCATAGTGGTCACCGTATTCGTCCATATCAATCATCCGTGGTGGCTCTCTATCCAGCCTCTTAGCCAACCTGCGTATCGCTTCTAACAGTTCGTCGTCTGTAGCCTGCGGAACACGGTTCTCCCGAGTGTCGGGTTCATCAAACGTGTGATCATTCACACAGCGGTACGGGGGATCGATTGTCTTCCGTTCATAGATATTACTCGTCTCACATTCAGGGCAGCATTCTATCATCTGGTTCTCATTTGTGTTCTACTGTTCTATTCTTTAGGAAGGTCCAAGGCTACTGATACTGGATTTGAGCGCAATTGTTGCTTCTATTTCCACATTGCAGGCAGTATAGACTCGGTGTCGATTCTTGCCCTCAACTTCGATCAGATCGTACTCTAACAATTTCGAGAGTTTCGTCCGCCGAGCCCTTTCCGAGATTGGTGTCTCTTCACGCCCATGGTACGCTTGATCAGCAACAGCATTATACCGCTCATGTAGTTCTCCAGCCTCCAGCCCATCGCCCATACGGATCAGTTCGTACAGCAGTTGATGATGGAACGGCAGGGATTCCAGATTCAGCTCGCGGATATGCCGTCGCGCCCGCTCGAACGACTCGCTCACATCCTCGTCGGTGATTCGCTCATGTTGCAACTCTTTGGCCCGAAGCGCAGCCTGTCGAAGTGCCTGTATCCCATTCCGTGCTACACCAGCTACCTCATCAGCTATTACCTCTAACTGCTCACGAGTGACCGATTCCGACGGAAGCCCAAGGTTCGCCCGTGCTTCGAGAATGTCCGCCAGTTCGTCGACACTGTAGCGGTCCAGGCCGAACTCCGCGAATGACAGCCGTCGCCTGAGTCTTCCATCAAGTCGAGATAACCACTCATCGGGATCGTGGCAGATAACGACGACAGACAGATTCTCGACATCTACCAGCCGGTCCAGTGCGTCCGTTGATGGGAGACCGTCAGCCTCATCGAGGACAACGATCACCGGACTGGTAACGCGCTCTTGGAGCTGGATACAAAGATCCTCACGGGGGACGTTCACCGACGGGTCACTACCAGGGAGATCGTGAAGTACCGAGCGGACAACGCCGGCAGTCGTTTTCCCGAGACAGCGAACGTGGGCGGTCTGAACTTCGGCGTGTCCAGTGAGCTTCTGTAGGGAGTGTCTGGTCAGCGCAGTCTTTCCTACGCCTGGTGGGCCGTGAATCAGCACCTCGTGAGCTTGATCGCCTTCAAGTGCCGGTTCCCACGCACGGGAGAGGTGGTCAACGGCGGCTTCTCTATGGAGGAGACGACGCGGGAGGTGTTCATCATCGAAGACAGCAGGGTCGGCAATCATGCTGGGTGAGGGTGAGAACAGGCGGGGATATAAACTGGTGCGACACTTCCGGGAGCACTTATAGACAATAAAACAACCGGGTGCAAGGAAAGTTATGAAAAGCTAAGCATCCATTGGTCAATGAACTCGTGAAAAAGACTGCTATGAATAAGAGAGAGTATTTGACATTCGGACACGGTCGAGAGTTCTATATTCTGTTCGCACCAACACTTTCTGCATTTCTTGGGATAACGAATGCAGTCATTGCGAGTCTGCCATTCGTGCCTCCCGACCTCTTACAATGGACCGGTTTCTATGTACTTACCGTTGCCTTTACTGTCGCATTATTTCTACAAATGAGATATATATGCGAACGAACGCTGTCACCGCGTCTGAACCAAACTGAGGGGAAATTTTTGTCTTTCACGGGGTACCTTGTAATTCCACTTTTGATTGAATATATTGTCTATACTCTCGTTATGAAACCAGAGTCAATACTCCCCGCACCGAATATGCGGGATATCGCTGTTGCTGTATCACTAGCTAGTATTTATGCGATGTTTATTGCAGGTAGACACTATTTCAAGTCGGTATCGCACCTACCACACCCGTATTATATCGAAGAGAAAATTGATGATTTCAAGCAAGCGGGGGAGCGGGCACAGAAATCCGATATCGGTGACGTACAGGAAAAATTCGAAGAGGTTCATAAAACCGGAGAAGAATTATCCCAGTTACTTGAAGAGGCTCAGACATCTGATGGCCGTCAGCTGCAAGCAGAATTAACGAACTGGTTGGAGTCATTCAATAACACAGGAAAAGGCCCCGGATCAAAACAGTCTATCCTTGATCTAGAGGAAAGGAGTAAATCAGATCAACTGAGCATTGATTACCAAAGTATTATCATTCAACTTGATAAACTAGGTAGCAATCGGTGACCGGGTGAATGGTCGTGTCTAACGTATTTGGATATGATGATCCAGAAGAGATAGACCGTCATGAAGAGAGGGTGATCTTTTTCATGGTTAGCGACTCCTGCTTTGACCAGTCAATTCAGGATTTTGAATCAGAAATTGATGGTCGTATCCTAGGAAATACTTTGACTATTGACTGCTCTCAGAATGGAATGTCCGTGATATCCTCTAGTGATGATGATCTCCTACTAAACAGTATGTGGGTGATCGAGCGAGGCTGTCTGGAAGGAGGTTCAGATTCAAGCTTGTTTTTACGTAAGTATCTTGAAGCATGGATTCCCAGTCGAACAGAGGCAGTGGTTTGGTGCGATAACTCAGACACCAATACACAAGAGTTCAAAGAAGAAATGTTCCAATCATATAATGTTCAAGCATTTACTGACAAACGAGAGCTTATTGGAGCAATTTCAAATCATCTAACTCATATCGATCCTGGTAACTCACATGCTGCCAAGGAGGAATTGTATAAGTGGACAGAAGACGTGACAGAAGCAATTAAAAAGAATGGTTCGTGAGTGGCGTGTCCTTTATAGAGCTGGAGAGTGGGCAGGATTATCAGAAGAGGAATTGTCAGAGTTTTACTCACTAGTGACAGATATAAACCAGGAGAAAATGAAGTTCAATTCTAATTTGAATGAATACTCCGATGAGTATTTTGAATACCTAAACTCAGAAGTTCTTTCCGACCAACGCGTAATTGACTTCTTATCTAATTCTAGCATCTTAGATTCTAAGTTGCCACTTTTTAGGCATAAGAAGGTCCCACTAGAAGAACTATTCAAAGCCCGCTGGCAATTGGACTACGATTTAGACAGGATTGTTGATTTCCTGATGATAATAAAATTGGTTGATGAGTTCAGTCAGATGACAGGCAAGGAATACATGGAACCACGGAATAAGTTACAGAGCTTAGTTTATTTGGTCAACTCAGAAATTTCAGGAGAAGAGGATGGCTCAGTCGATCTCAGCAGTGAAAACATGGGACTCGGAATGCTGCGAAAAACTGGGTACAGGTACCTGTTCAGAAAGGGGAATAACGGTCCAATTGCATCCTCGTTAAGACAGGATATAGATATCCTGCATGCACATGACCTGGTCCAAGAGGATGTAGTTGTGGTTAATCGACCTGGTGTCGATGAGCCATTTGGTCTAAAAATCGGACAGACAGGCACTCTGCTTTTAAAACGCTTCAATAATACTCTAGCTGAATTTGACAGTGTGCTATTACAGGAATGGAACTTAGCACAACGCAGAATCATTAACCGATACGGGAACATGTCTCAAGAAGAGTTGTCACAGGAGATTCAGTCTCTATCTGGGTATCAGAATAAGCGAACAGGAAGTCAACTTGTATCGCCAAGAATGGATTTCTCAAAAGCACCAGAAACCGACCAAGGCATAGTCGAGGAGACGGTTTAAAATGGAGAACGAAGAAGCAATTGAGCGACTTCACCAATCCATTGAAGAAGATCCCGATTTTGACGAGAAAGACACTGAAGAGATTAAGAAACTCATTGATGCGAACTATAATTCAATTACTTTCGATAACCAGAGTGTCAAGATTCTACGCCACCGTGTAGACCACTTCAAAGCCATAGATTCCAAGGATGTTTTCTTTAACGGGGAGCCCGCGCTCATCTACGGTTCTAATTCAATAGGGAAAACTAGCTTTTTAGAATCGATCAGATTCAACCTACTCGGACTACCAAAAGACACCCAACGTCACGAATTAACTAATCCGGTCAAAGAAGGCTCAAAAACCCTCACAACCAAAGGAACGTGGAGCTTAGATGAGGATGATTATGTTTTCACCCGAATCCTTCAGAAGGAGGGTCGAGAATATACGAAGTATGACCGTGTTCAAATCCAAAAAAATCCTGAAAATGAGAATGTCACTCTTTCTTCGAGGCAGGATCAAGCCGAACTGTCGAAAAAGATAGGACTACTACCGTTTGAAAACGAGGGTTACAATAGATTTGATATATTTTCATTATTCTGCCTATTTTCTGACGATTTCAAGTCTTTCTTGAAGTGGAACAACATGTCTGGACTTCTTGATCTTCTATTCGGAATTAACCTAACTAGTGTTCTGAACGCGAGCAAAAGAAAGCGGGAAGAGGAATATTCTCTTACAGAACTTGAGAGAAACGCTCCAACCGAATTACCCACAAAAGAAGAGAAGTTGGAAGAAGCAGAACAGGAATTGCGGAGTCTACGTGAGGACTACGAAACGACTCTTGATGAGTATGAAGACAAAAAATCTACACTAGACAGACTTCAAAATAGAATCCAAGCCGATGACGAACTTTCTCAATTGCGGTCAGAACAGAGTGATCTGAAGAGTAAGCGTCTCGATTTGAAAGAGGATCTCAATACGATTAAAGAAAAGATACGCCAGACAGAGCAATTAATAAATAGATACGATGATGAGCAATTAAAGAGTGAAGTCTCTGGCGTAGCTGAAAGTGTTAGGAGCTTAGTGACGGTTCCAGAAAAGTGCCCAGTCTGTACAAAGTCGATAGACAGTGAGCAAGAATCCAGATTTATACAGCATGCAGATTGTCCTCTATGTGGCAAAGACGTGCCTCAAGACCGCATTAATGCTGAGAAAGAACACGAAGAACGTGAGCCACTAGTAGAAATCCAAAAAGAGCATGAAAGAGAACTAGAGGAATTGAGAGAGAAACGAGAGAAGCTTCAACAGGAACGCAACACGCTCAACGAGCGAATTAATAACGTCAATGAGGATCTAGAGAGTATCCAGAATCAGCTCGACCTAAAAGAGATAGATGCTGAAGTTGATCGGGTTGATACTCTGCAGCCAGAGGTTAGAAGCTTAGAGCGCGATCTTGTTGACTTCCAGATCAAAATCGACGCAAGAGAATCGGAAATTGAGGATTTAAGAAATGACGTTTCTGAATTAAAAGAAGCATATGATAGTCGGTCTAATAAAAAAGAAAAGCAGAGTTTGCTATCTACTTTTGAGGACTATGTAAAAGAGGTTCGTGATGAACTACGTAAAGAATACAAAGACAGACTGAAGGACCGAATGGAGGCACTCCTCGAAATATTCACAGATGGATTGTTTGGCAATGCTGAGGAGGTTTATTTCCCAGATCGAGGAAAGTACACCTACGCAATTCGTATGGAGGGGGGAACGTCAAAACCCTCCAACCTCCCGGACTACGAAACAACGGAGGGTTTACTCCATGCAATGCTATTCCATACTGCAATTCTTGCTGAACTCTCGGAACATCGAGATGGAATGCCAGTGAGACTATTTATGATCGACTCCCCTTACGCGAACGATCCAGATATCGGAAACAAGAATGATATTAGTAATTTCATACTATCTTTACCACATGTGCTTGAAGATTTTCAGATATTAGTCACAACCGCCCGGAAAGGAGAGCCAGATATTGCAAAAACATATAGTCGAGAGTATAAAGGAGTTGATTTTGAAGGCGAACAAGTTCACCGAAGCGAAAAACTAGAAGACCTCGGTTACAACGAACCAAGATACCAGACTCACGAATTCAGAGAAGATGCCGATACAGACGGTAATTCTGTGAACGCTGATTAAGCGGATTTGCGCCCTGAAACCTAGAAGAACACCGATTCAAATGAATGCTAGATCATCACCCATGTCGTAAATTTCTATGCTATCGCCACTTACTCTCGACACTCGTCCGATACCGTAGCCCGATCACACTGGTGTTGAACTGCTGGATTGTCTCGGGGTCCAGCTCCCCACGCGCGTCGTCAATGTTCTCCTCACTCTCGACAAGGTGGGTCAACGCTGCATCGAGTACGTCGGACATAGGCGGGTCGTCGTGGGGGTCGCTGGCGACAATCGCGCTGGCTTTGTCGAGGAGTCGCTGCCGTTCGTCGGTGATTTTGAGGGAAGTCCGTCGAGTCATGATTTAAATTGGTGTATGTACGGGGGGTCGAATCGTGTCGCTCGCGAGTGAGCGACAGGGTGGTTCTTCATAAACTGGGATCGGACTGCCGCCGTGATCGGGGCGAACCCCAAGCCCAACCGACTCGATTTTATGCACCGTAGCCCACGGCCCAGAGCCCACAGGTGCATACATCGAGGATTGGCGTTACATCTGAGTGGAACCCCGTAAGGGATAGGTTGAATACCAACAAACGCAATAACCTAATCTCCATCTACTGGTATCAAGTGGGAAGGGAATAATTAAGAATCAATCAGACTCATGCGAGGTCATCAAACACTATGACGTTAGATGTCGACGATTTGATTCCGCCAGCCTCTAAAAAAAAAGAATCCTACCTGTCTCTTTCGGAGACGTTGAGTCGGTTTCAGAATCAAAAGAAGGCGACTCCACGTGACATTGCACAGAACCGCCTGAGAGAAAGTTCAATTCGGCTTCACTGTCGTCGACTCTGCCGAATTGGATTGCTATCACGTCAGGGTGCTGAATTCTACGTTATAACTACTAAAGGAGAGAATACAAAAGAAGATGATGGTATTGTCGAAAGATATCTGGAATATTATAACTCAAAAACAGTTAGTGGTCCTAGAATTACAGATATATCACATCTTGATTCTCATGGAATTAAACAAGCCAACGAAAACCTCTTAGAAGCCGAAAATCAAGAATATGGGCTCATAGAGCGGAATAAATCAAAGACGAGACAGCGAATTTGGAATAGTAAGGGAACACGAATGTACCGCATCTTACGTGAGTTCCCACTTGACGAACCGTTGATCTCACAATGTGCCCACTGGATGCGGTCATTCGCTGGAATTCATTTTTTTCCCGATGCCAACCATCGAACAGGGATGCTTCTCCTACAAACTATTTTAAAACAGAACGAAATTGATGCTACTGATCTCCCCGGTAAGTACCGGAACAGGGCGGTTCTCCGCAGTAAACTCCTCCGGATACTTCATTTAGATTCGATTACGGTCCGTGATTTGTGGAAGCGAGATGAATACTACCGCCACTGGTGTAGCTACTTCAAATTAGTGCTCATGGGCGTCAGAGATGAATATCGGACAGAAGCTTCGTTGCAGAAACTACGACGAAGTTTGCAGGCTGCTCGAAAGAAGGACAGACTCTGAATTCAGTTTTTATCGTACTTCGGGTCAACACTACCCATGGAAGCATATTCTTCAGAGTTCTCTTCTAGTGTTTCCTGAAGTAGCTCCCGGAACTCTTCGGTCATACTCTAAGCTATGCTCCTATGCTAATTAATCTTTGCGTCTATCTTCACCTCTTAGATAGAGCAGAAATAGGGATGACTCTAAAATTAGAGAGGGTAGCAGAATTCCAGATTACCTTGTTCTGCTGTGTTGAATAGCGGTCTCTAAGCCACCGTGAGACGATACCGATCTTGAGATCACTCGCGACGACCGCTAGCAAGCCGACTCAAATTTCGACTGCCGCGGAAAGCACCGCTATTCAACAGAGCACCTTGTTCTGCTCTGTTGGAAGGGATAATTGTGTAGATTAGTAGAATTTGAGTGGCTTTGTGAGGCGGTTGAGGTAGCGGTCTCGATCATGGTGCTACTTCTCCCTAGGTTCTGAAGACGTTATGCAACAGAAACCTTGTTCCAATTCTGTAGGCAGTTACCCGTTAATGTTCCATTCATGGTTATATTCAATCGGTAGCTCCTTGCTTCCGAGTTCCTTCGCAACCTCAGCGGGTGTAATACTTCCCTCCTTGACGACGAGCTCCATCAAGGCCTCGTAGGTCCCTGTAGGATGGGCAGCGTTTTCTCCGGCACACCGACAGTAATGGCCAATAGCTCGGTCAATTGCCTTACTCTTTGTTTTCTCTCCAGTCGCATCAAGAAGGGCTTCAAGCATCCGTTCCCGGTGTTCGGTCATTCGCAGGCGCATAGAATTGCACACGTACCTCATGTATCTAGTTTTTTCGCCGAACTATAACCTCTATATCGGGTAGTTTGAATGGAAATTGTCCCCAGTCGGGACATTGATAAAAATCTCATAACCGACGCGGGGGCGGTTCTGCACACGTTAATGACTGCTTGCGTGTGCAATTTCGGGGATTTGTTTCTGTCAACTCGCAACTCCAAGGGGTCGAATTCGCATCATGGGCTGACCAACTCTAATCGGTAGTCGCCTTCGTCGTCCTGGTCAAGACTCTCGACCTTCGCCCAGTGGTTGCCCACCAACTCGCCATCCTCGTCGACGACACCGCGCTCGCGGAGATCGTCTATCGGTATCGAGACGGTCACGCACCCGCCTGCCGGAGAGAGTTTTCGCATCTCCATGCCACCGGCGGTGCAGTCCCAATACTAAAATTTACTGAGTCCCGGGAATACCGCGATTCGGTGCTTTCTAGCCAGCAGACTGCACGGCCGGAATACGGTCGTACTCACGGCCGGTGCAACCCATGTTCGGAAAGATAGACATCGAAGACGCCCTAGCCGGTGTGATTTTCACCGCCAGTGCGTTCGTCACCAACGGTATCGCATCGATCAGTCTGCTCGGTTACGACCTCGCTGCCTCTGTATTCTCCGTTCAGGGCACGAGCATCGACCTCGCGTTTCTGCTGTCGTTCACCGCCCTGGCGATGGCCTACGCCACCAACCGCGTGAACGAGAGTCGGAACAAGAACTACCAGCTCGACACCGATCTCGTCGAGATCGCCAAGGGCTCGGCCACTGTCGAAACCTACCTCGCGCTCGGGACACTCGTCATCGTCCTGTTCACCGGGCTGAACATCCTCGGCGCGCAGGATATTGTGGTCGGCTCGGCTGCCATCGGTCTTGTCGTCGTTGGCGTCGAGGCCGCCGGCTACTACGTCATCAGCTACCTGGGGTGAATCCGATGGACCGCATACTCAGCTATGGGCTTATGGGCGTCATCGGCGTCTCTGGGTCCACAATTGCCGCGGCCGAAATCGGCTCCCCGCTCCCCGTCGTCAGTCCCGCCGTCGTCGCCGGCGGCGTTATCGCCGCGCACCACGCACAGCAGAAGGACGCCGCCGCCGGCGCTGACGACCAAGGGGTTCGCGCCAGCGTCGAGCAGGTCGAAACCGACGGAGGGTGCGAACAGTGACCCGTGCTCGGTCGGTCCTGCTCGCCGCGCTCATCGTCTGTTCCGCCGTCGTGGGGGCCGTCGGTCCCGCACTGGCACAGACAGCTACCGACAGCGGACCAGTCACCTACGAGTACACCGGCTCCCCAACGACGCTGATTGTTGATACCAGCAATCTCGACGGTGGCTCGGAGTTCACCGTCGAGTACACCACGCAGGGCGGCCCATCCACTTGGACGACCGTCTTAGCCCGTGAGACGTACAACACCGCGAACCTCAAAGAAGACCAGCTCCTGTTCTTCAACGACGGCGCGTATGAATCCGTGAACGTCACGGTGTCGGACTACTCCGGTGGCGAACCGACGTTCGACTCCAAGAGCGGGCTTCTCGGCGGTGTGAACCTCGTTCGGACCGTCGTCGGGACGACCGGCGGCGACTCTGATTTGAATTGCGATACTTCGGATAGAATCGGTAACATGGTTTCCGGCGTCGAGAATCTGGACTGTACGGCACAGCCCGGCAGTACAACCGTCAACACGACGGGAACGGACGCCGCACAGACCAAACTCGACATCTACCAGTCTGCTCAGAACAGCAAGGCGCAGGCTGACAACTACCAGACCACGCTGGAGAATTATCTGTCGGATACAAAGACTCAGGCCCGAATTATCGGCAAGAACGCCTATATCAAGTCCTTGAACAAAGGCAGTAGCAAGTCCGCGGCGAAAACTGCGTCAAAACAGGCCGTAGCGGACTACTACGCCAAAAAGCAGGTCAACCTAATGAACGAGTATGCGGTGCTAGCACAGAACTACGACTACCTCCATGGTATCGCTAACAACGAAAGCAGCATTTCATCGACTCTAGACAGCAATCAGGACACGTTCGTGGGGACGTACCACACCCACCCGTACGGCGACGGCGGTCAGATTGAGTATCAGGGCCTCAATTCGGTGAGCTATACCCTCACGAACGGCAGTAGCCACACGTACCAGGCCCCAAAGGTGTTCGTCGATGCTGGTTACGATAGCGGAGATAACATCAACCCAACACTGACGGCCCACACAGCACCGAACAATGTCGAATCGTCTGCTGGTTCTGGACGATCCAGCGTCCACCTCGAATCGCTGATTATTCGTGCCCCGAACGACAACTATCAGAACCTCAAAGTCGTCCAATGGCAGGAGTTCAACACCCTGAACTCCGAGATTCAGAGCCAGAACAGCCAAGTCCAATCCGACATGGACACGCTGGCAGAGAATACCTACAGCGCCTATCAGGCCGGCGAAATCAACAATAGCGACCTCGTCGATCCCTACGTACTGGCAAACCAGCAGTCCGCCGGCGACGACTTCCAGGGTTGGACTGCCGCACAACTCACCCTGATGGGACAGAACTCCCCGGAGAACTTCGACCAAATCGGGAGCTTCAACATCACCACCGAATCCGGCACGCAGTACGAAGGCGTGCTGTTCTCTCAAGAGAACCCTGCCAGCGGACAGTTCGAGGCGAACAACACGTACAACCCGAACCAGATTGGTGGCACGCAGTACGTCGTCACCAGTGACCGCATCGTGGAACTGGAGAGTAACTTCACGGTGGACGATATCACCACAACGGACGGCCAAACCGTCCAGAACGTCACTATCCAGAAAACCACCTACGAAACCTCGAACGTCACCGAACTCAAGCAACAGTACGAGGATCTGGCATACAAGCGTGCACAAATCGAAGCCCGCGAAAAGGCGCTGAAGCAGTCTGCCGGCGGTGGCTTGCTCGGTGGCGGCAGCGTTCCGCCCGTCGTTGCATTGGCCGTCATCGGCACGCTACTGACTATCGTCGTTCTCCAGAACTAACCCACCCATGCGTTCCATTTTCTTCGTCGCGCTGCTCGTGGTCAGCCTTGGCTGCGTCAGCGCTCCGACCGCCGCACAGTCCGCGGGAAACCTCCCTGCTGAAACATCCGGCCCACAGCCCACAGCCAACGCTACTGATACCACGCGCATCGACGGACAGACCGAGATCGTCGGCTCAGAGTACCTGCCAGACGAAGGAATCGCCCGAATCACCCTCCGGTCAAGCGCAGTCCAGACCGTGACGATCTCCGACGCCGGCCGCTTCCAAGAAGGCGGGAAGATCCCCGTCCGCACGGTTGCCATGCGCTCGGACGACACCGCCACCATCGAGATTCCCGTCACCGAGAAAGACGGCTACGTCGGCGTGGCGATTTCCACGGCAAACACACCACTGTACGCCGAAATCGTCCAACGACCCTCCGGTGGCGGGCTCGATATCCTCCGTGCGCTCTCATCGTTGCAGGCGTGGCTCGCCGGGGCAACTGTCGCGTTCATCTGGATGATCGTAGCTGGCTACAACGTTATCCGCGGCGAGAACGGCCGTCCGGAGGTAGCATGAAGCCCGCACCGACCTTCCAGAACAACCGCGACCGGCTTGTCTACCTGCTTGCCGAGTACAAGCTACTGATAGGCGGAATGCTCGCCGGTGCGGCCGTGCTGTTCGCCTACTACCAGCCACAACTGCCGACCTTGCCGACGTGGATTCCCGCCATCGCCGTCGGGTGGCTTGTGCTGGCGGTTCCCTGCTATCTTGTCGGTGCGAAGATCGCCCGCTGGCTCCGTCGACGCAACTGGGTCGAAGTTCACCACGTCAACGCCGTCGAGGACACGACCGAGAAGTACTATGTCCCGCCGGAACTCTGGCGCAAGAAAGAGATCGACGGCCCCGATCCATACCCCGTCAACGGTGGCAGTGCGTGGGCCGTCCGCGAGTACGAGTACCTGGAAGACATCGGCCAGCTCCGCGTCGAGGGCGTCTGGCTTGAAGGCTGTCAGGACACCCAGCTGATGACCAGCAAGAAGCAGATGCAGGACATTCACGGCTGGCTCATCGACCGTGCTGAAGAACTTGCCGCCATTCGCGGCCGGTGGAGTCGTGGCAGTGTCGAACTGCAAAAGAAGCTCGTCACCGCCGACGCCGAAGCCAACGAGCGCGGCCAGATGATCCAGAAGACAGCGGCGAAGGAGACCTTCGGCGACCTCATCGAAGACGGCGAAAACCCCGAAGACGCACCCACTATCCACGATCTCACCGACGCGCCCGATCCCACGGCAGACGCCGCTGTGGGCTATGGGCAGGACGAACCGACTGATCAGCAACCACAGGAACCACGCTTGAACGATGACTGACGACAGCGACCTCTATACACCTGCACAGTTCCGCGAGTATCAGGACGGCTACGGCCAGCGAGAATCCGACGTGCATCAGCACGCGGGCATCGTCCGCGACGAGGAGCTATCCCGCTACCTCTCGATCCTCGAAACTCACTACGACCCGCGACACTGTGACCGTCCCGAAAAGATGCCAGGACAGGCCAAGGACCTGTCTCACGTTCGGGAAATCGTCCGCATCGAGGGAACCGAGACAGCCCGGAAAGCCATGGCGAACGGAGATATGCAGTCACTCAAGCACTTCACCGGAGACGCCGGCCAGAGGGCGGATATCTCCGGTATCAAGGCCATCGACCAGCTCCGGGCACAGATGACCGGCCCCGCGCCGATGTTCTACGAGTGGGCCGAGCCCGGTACAGGGAAATCGAACTTCGCCTGTCTGCTCGGACAGCTCTGGAAGGAACAGCAGCCCTCGGACGCACTTGTCGCATCGAACATCCGGACGCTCGAAGAGACCGACGAGTGGACCGACTCTGACGGGGATCGTCGTGACGGGTGGCTGGCAAACTACGGCGAGCTGAACGAATGGCTGAAGCAGGACGGTGATCCCATGCACAACGAGCAGGTCCCGAAGCTGTTCATCTTCGACGAGGCCAGCAGTAACGCCGGCGGGAGTGGGTCGGACGGCTACGAGACGAAGACGAAACTCGGCCCGCTCACGTACAAGATCCGGAAATACGGCGGCTCACTCATCATCATCGGCCACGACGGCCGGGACGTCCACCCGCTCGTCCGGGAACTCGGCGTCTGTGTCCACAAGGAGGGGCTGAAAGAAGCGACCTTCTACGAAGACGTGCGGAACCGGAAGGGCGTCAACCCGATCTTCTCCGTGTCGGGTATCCCCGAAACAGACTGGCGCTACGATGACAAGGAACCGACTACGTGGTCTTGGTCGTGCGGGGAAGATGATGGCGACGAAGTGGACCCGGAAGACCTCTCTCGGAAACTCGCAATCTACACGGTCATCACGGCAAAGGAATCTGAACCGGACAGACCAAACCACGAGATCGCCGATTTCGTCCCGTACAGCGCCGAATGGGTCCGACAGCGCTGGAACGAGTATCAGGACGACGAAAAGCACCGAAACGTAGTTGGTGAGGTGACGGAGCTAACCGCATGACAACGGCAGGATTCGAGCAACCCAACAACAACCAACCCCCCGGCGTAGCCCTGTTGTTGGCCCATGGCGTGCGCTCGCGGTGCGAGCACGCGCGAGCCATGGGCAACGGCCGTGAACAGCCCGGAGGAGTATCTATATATGACGCGCGCGAGGTGCGCGAATGAGTCGGAGTCACAAGGCGAATCACTATGGCACGCTCGTCGAGCGGAAAGCCGCTGAGCGATATGACCTCAATCTCGATAGGTGCAGCTGGCACGACGCGAAGCGGCTCGATGGAACGCCTGTTGAAATCAAGGCCGCAATGCACCGGCATTCTGACGGTCAGCCGGGGACGTTCAAGCTATACGATCAGTACCACGAGAAGCTACGCGCCGCGAACGGGTGGTATGTGTTCGGTGTGTATCGCGTTCGTGGTCGAGGCGTAGAGATACTGGAGTGGGAGATGCGACACTCCTCACGTTTGCCAACTCTCGACTGGCACGGAGGGGGGAGGCATAGGGATGCATTTCAAGCGAAATTAGCTCTCAGAGAGCTATTCTGACGGCGACCGTTTATGTGCTTGTGAATTTCAATTTGTTATATGTACAGTCCAAGTATAGCACAGATACAGTATGATCTGGTGATTGGTCTAATAGCAGGGTTTGCAGGAGGTTATGCCAGTTCGCTCTCTGCAACGATCACAGTAAGGATAAGCGATCGGTTGCGCTCTCTGATCAGATCTACGAATTCTGTTCAAAAGGTCGGACTATTCATTGGTGCTATTGGGGTTGTTACCACACTCAGCTTGATTCTCCCCATAATGATGGATGTATTGATAAATATGCGCGACCCGATTGTTGAAATAAGAAAATCGGTACAAGATAATTTTCTTATAAATGCAGTAGCCATTCTGAGTCTGTGGGTTGGGTACCAGCTGTATAGTGAGTTCGGCAGTCGCGACTGAGACCGTGCGGTGTATTTTGATGAAGTGGCCTTAGCCACACCTCTAAACGGAATCACAACCCCCCGGGTTTGATTCCGTTCGGGCGACGGCCGAGCTATGGGCTCGGTCAAGCCTCGATCACGCCGGCGGCCATGCCGGTCAGGGAGAAAATCGGCAAAACAAGCGGTGTTTTCGGGGTGCTGGACAGTGATGCCTCTCAACAGGCGGGCCGCTACTCGGTAGCCAGCCAGCGCCAGGCCGTCCCTCGCGAGCCGTCCGCGAGCTGGACCTGGGCCTGCCGGTAGCGTTCTTCGGGCATTCCCGCGTCTTTCCACACCCGGAAGCCTTCGCGAATCGCTTTCCCGTGCTTCTCGATCTCCCCGAACCGCAGGGTCATCTGTGCCTCGTGAGCGTCGTTCACGTCAACACCGTGGCGAGCTGCCCATGCGATGAACGCGCTCATCGTATTCTCCAGCCCACGTTCGGCAGCTTCCGCGGCCTTCGCCGCGGTATCGACAGCACGGCGAGTGGCTTCGCGCGCCTCGTCAACGGCGGCGTGAACCATCTCCGCGACGTACTCCGACCGGAGCGACACGTCGGCATAGTCCGATATCACCAAGTCTTCCATCTCTCGAAGCGCTCGACGGACACTCTCGACATGACGGCCGTACTCGTCGGCGATATCCGCCGGAGCAACCTGCCCGCCGTCTGCTACCAACATCTCTAGGGCTTCCCACTGCACCGGCGAGAGCCCGTCTGAGAGATGGCGCACGACGACACTCTCCTGCTTCTGCTCGACTCGCGTCAGATCCAAGCCCACCGGTTCGGGGCCGGAGTGGTCTACCTCCGGCTCGAAGTACGAATCTTCGACAAATGGGCCGGAACCAGATGGTGCGATGTCGATACCCGCATCGGCTAGTACAGACAACACAGTCTGATCTAACTCCCGTTCCAGCGTCTCCAAGTCGCGCCACCGGACAGTTTCGTCATCATCCAGCAGCGAGGCCTGCAGAGACGAGCCGACTTTCGGGTGGGATAGCGGATGGTCGTCGGGCACAGACAGCGCCTCGCGGGCGTAGTAGTGCTTCACCTCCTTGGGGAGGTGGTGGTCGGGGAACGCCTCTCGAATCCGCTTCGGGCCGAGTGTGGCTGTGTGGTAGTATCCTGGCAGGTTCCGCCCCCGCTCGTCGTCATCGTTCTGGACGATCTTCCGATAACCGCGGCGGTCAGATTCCAGTAGGTGGCCCATCGCCGCAATCGGCCCATCGCGAGCATGGACCGGTCCACTGGCGTCGCGATGAATCCGGGCGTACTTCTCTGCGTCCTGAACGTTGCTGTAGGGGTGTGGCTCCTCGAAGTACCGACCGGTGACCCCGATCTCGATGGCTGCCCGCTGCAGTAGCTCGGGATATCGATGGAACTCGATATTCGAGCCCTTCACGCGGACATTTACACCTTCGCCGAAGCCGTCCGGAACGGGAATCTCGATACGGCTGCCGTCGTCACGCTCGCCCTGCATCGCGGGCCAGCGTGGGGCAACATGGGCTACGAAATCCTGCTGACCGACCGAATCCTCTTCGGGATGACGAGCGACCTTCAGCCGGTACTCGCGCATATTCTGCAGCTGCCAGTCCGTTCCCTGTGGTGTCCGCTCGCCGGGGTGAACGATATTGCTGTCCTGGTAGGAGAGACGAACGACCCACCGCTCGCCGTCCTGCAGGAACTCGCCGCTCTTTGACCCCTCACCAGCCTTGACCTCACTGTCCAGTGCGAAAAACGGCGCAAGGCCGTCGCTATTGAACAGGAGATTGGCGTGGAGTTCGTGAGGGGCCAGCCCTATCGTTCGCATCGCCCCCCGTCAGTCTTGACGGCGGCCACCGCCCGCTCGACCTCGGCTTGACTCTCCGCAAGCGGTTGGAGATTCGTCCAGTCGAACTGAAGGGGTTCGCCTGCTTCTACGTCATATAATTCCGAAGCACGAACGAACCCAGTCACGCCGGAACCCCCTCCAGTTTCTCGCGAGCACGGCCAAGGAGGTTGCCCACAGTACCGGGTGAACGGCCAGTCTTCCGGGCGTACTCCCGTGGCCCATACTGGCCCATGCCCACAGCCTCGTATACCTCTCGCTCGGCGTCAGTCAGTGGCGACAGGTCCGGTTCGTAATCGAACAGCGAAGACTGCGGAGTCACAGACTCTCACCCCCGTCAGTCCGGGCTTCCACTCGACCGCCCTGATTCCGCTGTGGCTGGTCTTCTGGGTCGGGGTAGTCGAGTTCCTTCCCAGCCGCAGTGCCCCGCGAGATACGGGGCATACAGTCACACGCCGGACAGCGGTGAGCGATATCATCGCCGTCGCCGAACGTCCGCCGGAAGTCACGCGAAACGTGTGCCCCGCAGTGCTGGCAGTTCGACTTCTCGATAGTTGCGTTCTCGACAAGTCGGTTACTCAAGAGAAACCACCCCCGCTCGGGAAGCGGCCAAATCCTTCGCAAAATCGCAAGACTGCACCCCAAATGATTCGTAACCGTTCGTGGTTCGATTTGGTTTCGAGTTTATACGCAGAAGGACCTGCGAGTAAGATTCAGATAGAAGGGCGTAGGCGACGCTTTTCGGGATAGTTCGCCAGAACGAAGTAACGCTATGGACTCGCCGGGATTTGAACCCGGGGCCTCTTCCTTGCGAAGGAAGCGATCTGCCACTGATCTACGAGCCCGCGTGGTCTGCCACTCGAACGCGGAGTTATAAAAACCCTGCGCGTGAGAGCGG
>Ga0207754_100259_pt1 | contig 24008 bp, 21 predicted proteins | sample A23E1SouthBayCA_FD_187728 | JGI IMG/M metagenome (GOLD analysis project Ga0207754, IMG submission 187728) | Aerobic enrichment media microbial communities from Eden Landing Ponds, California, USA - A23 E1 (SPAdes) | ecosystem: Environmental > Aquatic > Marine > Unclassified | place: Emeryville... | reverse complement strand
AGTACGCTGATCCAGAGTACTACCAATCGTTCCTCGACGAACTGCTCCAGCGATCGACCAAAACAGCAATGAGCTGTGACCTCTCAGTTGAGAGCACCAGAGGCAAACTCTAGACCGCTTTGCGACGCAACCAAGTTCTCGAACACTTATCCTCTCTGCAGATACGTCCCTCCGAAGGTGTCACTGTTCGTTCGACTGGCCTTCTGTAGGTCATCTCGCCATACATGACTCCGTCAAAGGGTGTGCCTCGTCTCACCTCCGACGCATCCGACCAAAGGCACGATGGCACTCGTCCATCTACGCTAGTCACCCTTGCACCAGTAGTGCAGTGTACGACAAAGGCCATATCTGCCTCCTATGCAGATGGTCGCCCCTCGCCATTCCCTCACCACCGGCGGAGCACCTCTCGGTCAATGACGAAGACTTGTATAGCTGCCGTACCTGCTCGGGATCTGCCAACGTCCGATCATCGACAAAAGATGGTCGTCTTGATTCTCCAGACGATTTTGAGCTACTCTCGACCGTTCTGAAGTTGTCGTACACGTCTCCTGCAACTGTCCTCACCTTTGGAAATTCTGCTACTTCAACAAACTACCGTTGACGACATAGTATTTGGACCGCCGATCTGATTGGCCCAAAAAGAAAGAAATTCACAAAACAACAAGGCGATGCTATTCTCAGTACCTCACAAAGCATCCTCGGATAGCTGTTTCTGAAGCCTGAGTTCCACGGCAGAGCGGTTGTGCTGGTGGCCTTGACGAGAAGATCTTCGACGAACCGACGGAGAGCTGTCGCTGTTGGCGGCGGCTGCCGCCGACAGCGACAGCGTTGCCACTCTTGGCGAAGGCTAGCGCGGTGGGAGATTAGCGGGTAAACCGGTCGTCTGGTGGTCGGTTTGCGGGGACGGCCCGACGCGTCGCGAGGGCCGTCCACGCTGCCCGTTGAATCATGTTGATGAACTCCTTGAACGACCACTTCCAGAGGCGACGCCCCCCACGGCGGGGCGTCGCCACGTACTCCCAGTGTAAATACCGCCAGACGTTCTGTAACAACAAGCTCACCACGACGTACAGCAGCCGTACGACCGGATTTTGTGTCGAAGTCGTCGCAATACTTTGCTCGGAGAGTCGGTAGCTGGCCTCGATACCGAAGCGTTTCGCGTAGTGGTATCGAGCGTCTCGTGGTGAGTCGATGAACGGCGCGTCAGCGGCGTAGCCGTGACGCGCCACCCCATGTTCGTCGTACCGTCCGTTTTGGTACGTACAGTCGATGTAGACGGGAAACTCGACGGTCCAGCTGTGACCGTCGAGTTTCGCCGTCATGTCGTGTTGAATCACGCGACTCCAGCCTTCCGAAAGTTCTTGCTTGATCGTCTGTCCCCAGCGGACGATCGGCATGACGTAGGCGTAGTTGTGTGCCTGAAGCAGCGTCAAACACTTACTGTCGTAGAATTCGCGGTCAAGAAAGACGGCCTTGACTTCGAGGTCAAGGCCGTCGAGGATACCGAGAAACTCTGCGAGGACACTGCTGGCGGTGTCGCCGTCTTCGAGACGGCGCACCGCCAGCGTGTAGCGTTTGTTCTTCACACGCGCGTAGAGTGTGGCGTAGGCGTGGAACGCAGTCGTTCCACGCTTCGCTTGTGAGTGGTACAGGCCGTCTGTCCCATCTTCGTCGCCGTAGTAGGGCCGCAGGTGGAGGTCTGAAACGACCTCCACCTGCTGGGGAAGGACGTCGAGAACGTCCTTCTGAAGGAGCGCGTTTCCGACTTGCTCAAGCGTCTCAAGGTCGAATTTGGTGCGGAGATGGTAGAGAACCGAATTTTCGTGGGGGGCGTCTTCACTTTTCTCACAGAGCGTTGAGACCGAGGTCCCGTCGGCGCACGCGCCGACGAGGACCTCGTAGATGTCTTCAGCATCGATCTCGGCGTTTTCAGCGAGTGTGAGAGCAACTTCCTCGTCAAGAGCGTTGACGAGGAAGTTAAGGAGTTGGTCTTCGTGGATTTCATCGTCTGCTTGCTGGGTTTTAGACACACCTTCTGCAAGCAGACGTCTCAACTAACCGGCTTTGTGATGTACTGATTCTCGATCAGCGGCAGGCGGGAGACATTGTGTCCGGTAGCGGTGCTGGTGAGGCCTGCAACTCGGCCACTGAACGTCGCCGGCCAACGGCGGTTCGCCGACGTTATTAATAAGCCGATCCATCCAACTCCAGACCGCTCCATGCGTCTGTTTGAGGCCGAGGAGATCGAGAATAGCTGCTGCTTCTCTGAGCGAATATTCGGCAACATCCGACAGCGTAAAGCCGGATGGCGCCGTCCTTCAGGGGGATAGACTGCACAAGAATCGCTAACATTAACACCTATTAGATAAGAGTGCAATTTAACGATGGACAAGGGTTCGCCTCCCAATATCTTTTTTATCGTATTAGATACTGTTCGGGCACACAACTTCGGATATCAAGACTACCACCGGGATACAACACCGTTTCTCGATTCACTTGCGAAATCGTGGCGGTGTTATAAAAAGGCATTCTCTCCGGCACCATGGACAGTTTCCTCTCATGCGGCCCTATTTACAGGAACCTATGAGTCTGTACACCAGACGACACATGAGCAAAAGCGTCTCCATCCAAAGTTACCCACTCTCTCAGAGATACTCTCCAAGAGAGGATACCGAACAATTGCATTTTCAAATAACTCTCATATTTCGCCGGAGTTCGAATTCGATAGAGGCTTCGATACATTTGAACACAATATGGCTGATTCATACGGAGAACCATTTAATAATGCAGTTCCTACAATTCCATTAGGGGAGGAAGTGGCAGATGTTCCCTATCCCAAAAAGTTCCTCCGGGCTTACAATTTAGTGTCAGATTCGAATAAATCGTCGATTAAAACGGGACTAAATTGGATCTACCGGCGCTGGTGGGACGGCAAACTTTCGGGGGACGACGATCGGGGAGCATCGTCAACTAACGACTTTGTTGAAAGAACGCTTGAGTCAAAGGGTGATGAGCCTTTATTTATGTTTCTGAATTATATGGAAGGTCATGATCCCTACAAGGTTCCCGACGACTATCAGTACATGTTTTGTGAAGAACCGTGCGAGAATAATAGCTGGTCCGATATAGAGTCCTTCTACACGGAGTCCGTGAAAAATCAACACCAAGTATTGGAGGAACTCGTTAATCAGTATGACGGGTGTCTCCGTTATCTAGACGAAAAAATAAGAGAGCTTATTTCAATTATAGAAGAACACAATGCTTTAGAAGATAGTTTAATCGTTATCACCAGTGATCATGGCGAAGCATTTGGAGAACACGACCTCTACGGTCATACTGGTGGTGTTTACAACCCACTTGTCCAAGTCCCTCTTATAATTAAACCATGTAGCGATATCAAATCTAAGACCGTTAAACGACCTGTTTCAAACCGATGGCTTTTCGCAAGTATCCTTCGGATGCTCGATATCGATCTGCCTGCACACACTGTGGATGGGGACCTATTTGTAGAGCGAGATATACCAGTCGTGGTTGAAAGCGAACGTCTCCAGATATCGTCCGATATACTACGGGAATCTCCTCTCCCCCCTAAATTTGGCTCGCCGATGAAAGCTCTCATACATAAATCTCACAAGTTCATAGAATTTGACAGCGGTACTAATGAATTGTATGCTATCAACGATTTTGAGGAGTCGAAAAACCTGCGAGAGGGAAAAATTCCGGAAGTGTTCGAACACTGTCTTAAAGACTCTCTTGAATCTGTCACTAAGGTTCCTCGGGAGGATTTAGATAAAAAGGCAGAAATAACACAGGTGACTGAAAACCGACTCCGTGAGTTAGGATATATTGACTAGAGAAAGAGTGAAAATCTCTATCCTAAGTAAGTAATCTCTTACGAACGAATGAGTCTATTTAAATCTGGAAGTAAACTGTTAGCGGCTCGAAGCGCAGGTACAGTACTGAGCCTACTTGGACTCGTCATTTTCTCTCGTTCTCTCGGTCCGGAGCTTTTAGGCGTGTTTTTCCTTTACCAATCAATGCTTTCATTACTATCTATTCCGGCGGATTGGGGTTTCGCTGGTGCTCTCGAAAAGCGACTCAGTGAGCCAAAAAGTAACCCCTCTCTCTTCTCCACTGCGTTAACAGTGAAAATAATATTCCTATTAATAGCTGTTATATTTATATTGGCGTTTAGAGATATCATAAACCAATTTCTCGGTCAAAGATTAGCTTTATTTGTTGCAGTCGGGATCATAATACAGGAGTTAGCAAGAACTGCAGAGCGAACTCTGCGGGGCGAAAAACGAGTTGGAGAAACCGCTATTCTAGTCCTTTCCCGAAAGCTTATATGGGTAGTCGGAGGGGTCGTGCTAATCGAGTTAGGATTTGAATCTCTATCACTAGTAGTCTCATACATAGGAGGGTCTTTCCTAGTACTCCTATTCGGGTTTGGTAGAGTGCATACCGAACTTGCCCGCCCAACAAAAGACTCCTTCTATTCACTTTTGAATTACGGAAAGTATAATTTCATGTCCAGTGTAGGTGGTGTCGTCTATAACTGGATGGACGTGGCTATGATTGGATTTCTTCTCACTTCTTCAGCTGTAGGAAGATATGAAATTTCTTGGCGCATAACAACAATTACATTGTTACTTACCCGTACTGTTGGAACAGTCATCTTTCCTGATGTAAGCTCACTATATTCACAAAAAAAGTTCCAGACTATTGGAAATTTGCTCTCACGGGCTGCTGGTCTTTCTCTATTAGTCGTCGTTCCCTCCTTTTTTGGCTCAGTTGTGTTAGGCGACAAAGTTCTCTCAGAAATTTTTGGGCCAGAATATGCGGTCGCTTATCTTCCTCTGGTCATCCTCATGTCTGGGAAAATGAGCGACGCCCTCCAATCTGTTTATGGTCGATCTCTAAAGGCGATTGGTCGTCCTGACTTGGGCGTAAAAGCAACATCCCTATCTATCGGTATAAATGTTTTTTTGAATCTTACTTTAATACCAATCTTCGGGATTGTAGGAGCAGCTATTGCAACAACTACTTCCTTCATAGTAAATACAGCTCTCCACGTTTATTACCTAGATAACTTTATCGATGTGAAAATGCCTGTCAGTCGGATTTCTATATTTGTGACTGCATCAACGGTGATGGCAGTCGTAATCTACGCTGTTCGCCAGATTGTGTACATAGATGGTATGTTCACGATCATTGGAATAGTTCTGTTAGGAGCACTAATATACTTCTCACTGTTACTTCTTTCCCCCTCCATACGCGACGACGTACATAAGATTACGTTTTATATCACTAAGCGTTAGCTTAGAGACTGACTGAGATGAGAATCACGCCGAAATTGCATCGACTTTGACCGCAATCATACCGAGGTGGCTGTTCCGGCAAACCAGCTGATGTTCGATCATTCCTCTTATCGAAGGCAGCGCACTCGCGGTGGTGAGTGCGCCGCCGTTCAATAACCGTCGCTGATCGCGCTGGGCGATTCAGTCAGTCTTGTCAGACGAGTTCCTTACCAGAACTCGCCTGACTCCACTGTTCACGTAACCTTGGGCGGTGTGGATATGGATCGCGTGACGACCACAGTAACAGCGAATCAAGATCTGGTAACTCATAGCCCCATTCGTCTTTAGCTAACACCAGTAGTAATTCTTGGAGGTACAATTATAACTGTGGGTGTTAGGAGGACCAATTCCGTCGGCCGAGGTGCTGTTCCTTGTGAAATCCTGCGATGATCAACAATAGCATCGGTTGTTTTCGGCGTTTTGGTGTGGTGTATGGGCGAAATTCGACCGAAAATCACGGGCTAACATTATTACTGTGAGTATTAGCTAAAGACGAATGCTCATAGCCCTTCTCAAGCATCATTATCATCTTGACGCGCTTGCGAGGCTATTATATTCAAGGACTGTTTTCTTCTAAATACGAATGACGGAAATAGCGATTGTCTCTCCCAAAATGACTGTTGATGGTGGTGCTGATGCAGTTACCCTATGGACCATAGAATCGCTATCAGATTCCTATAACGTCACACTCATCACGTTCGAAATAGACAGGCTCCAGAAGCTAAACTCGGCATATGGTACAGACCTTTCAAGCAGCGATTTTACTATCCGAAAACTCCTCTTTCCATCCTTCTTAGAAGAAAAGTGTCGGTTCGGGTTACTCAAAAAGCACCTTCTTATGCGTCATGTAAAGTCAGTAAACGGAGAATACGATGTCCTGTTTAGTACTTGGAACGAGATGGATTTTGGAAGGGAGGGAATCCAATACATACACTTCCCGACCCAAGCCCAATCACAGATTGAAGAGTTTCTCGGAGAGAAGCGAATTATTGGTGAAAGAAAGTGGTATCACGAGGATATAAAAGTAAGAGACCTGTACACGGTGTTCTGCCACAAACTATCCGGTTATGAAAAAAACCGAATGAGACAAAATAAAACGGTTGTTTGTTCAAAATGGGTTGGTGAAGCAATATCTGACATATATAATATTACTTCTACTGTTGTATACCCACCAGTGAATATCGATTCTAAGACAATCCCATGGGAAGAGCAGGAAAATGGGTTCGTGATAGTAGGACGTATCTCCGAAGAGAAGCGGGTTTATTGGATGCTTCAATTGCTTCAGGAAGTCCGCAAGAATGGGTATGACATCCATGTTCATGTTGCAGGCGGTGTTCCGGAGACAAAATATGGAAAGGAAGTCACAGATTTATCTGATAAATTGGGTGATTGGGTGCAGTTAGAGGGCCGGCTAGAACGGGAGGAGTTAGCGGACCTAATGTCGACCCACCGTTATGGACTTCACGCAATGAAAAAAGAACCGTCTGGAGTTGTCATTCCAGAATTAGTCTCGTGTAATTGTATTCCCTTTGTGCCCGATAGTGGTGGCCCCCCGGAATTAGTTGATAGCATTGATGAGATTGTATTCTCTAACTCAATAGATGCGAAGAAAAAAATTATTACTCTTTTAGAGTCTCCGCAAGAACAAAAGAGAGTACGGGAAGAGCTGTTTGTTGATGAAACAAAGAATGATGCTTCTGAATTTACGAAACATATAAGAAATATAGTAGAAGATTTTCTTAGTGAAAAGGGACGCGAATAGCTTATTATGGAAACTACTAACCTCTGCTAGCAACTTCAATCCACGGAAGACTGTGATTACGCCCAGAGCCGAATGGTTGATTCCTATACAGGACGTTAAGACACAAATGACGCATTTTGCACTAGAGTCGGCATCTGGACCGAATCTTCGGACGTTCCGTTTCTGAAAGCGACAACAAGTATGGAGAGGTCTGAATGACGACGTTGATTAAGCACGGGAACGGATGCTTGCCCTCGATTCGCTCTCGATTTGTAGTACCGATGTAAATTACTACTTGAATGAGCAACCTATGCTTCTCGACTCATATTGCTGGTAATCACCTTAGCGAGTTACATATGAGGACCTGAAGCGATGGTCCTTCCTCACTGTTGCGCCAAACTAGAGTAGTTTACTGATCCTCACTCCAGACTGAGCTTTAACTTTGACCGGCACTGTCTGGTTGAGCGAGTTTGAGAAACGAGGAGGTGGTAGCGAGAAGTGTCCATGCAACTCGCACACCTCCTCAGAGAAACGTTAGATGAGGACAGCCAAGACGTTTGGGAGAATGAGCGCACCCCGACACCCGTCCGGCGGTTTGGGGTGCGTCTCCATACTGCGGGGCTGTCGATTAGGGAGACGGTTGCTATCTTAGACCTGCTGGGTGTCGACCGCTCTCACCGGAGGTTTAGTTACAGCATGTCAAGCAACTCTGAGACTCAGTCAGAAGGGGGTGATCAGGGAAACCAGCCAGAACTCACGGACTTCGAGAGGACTTGCCCAGTCTGTGGTCGTGTGTACGAAAAGAACGGGGCGCCACCCATCTCATGTGGTCAAGTTCGAACGTCAGCTCGCTGCTCAGGACTGGTTACTCACTGCACAGGGACCACCGACACGCCACCCGGCCAGTCTCTCATCGTCGGAAGTGACCGCCTTTCGTTCGAAGCCACGTACTTGGCGATCCGGTCACTCATTCACTCTGAATCGGACCGACTCGATGCATACGTCTCCGACACACCATATCAGATTCAGGAGCAGAAGTGAATCGCGTCGGTTTACCCTCAGTACCTGTTCGAGACAGATGAGTTAGTTCCGGGCGTCTTGTCAGACATCTAGGCCAGCGAGACTCGGATTACACGAAAAGGGGCCGAAGTCACTCCAGCGAGAGTCTTTGCCCACGTCGTGTTCCTCGATCAGTACGGACTACTCCCACGATATGATCCTCTCGTTCGAGGCGGAGGAAGGGGCCTCCGTGATATCTGTGTGGAATACTACGACGTACGACCAACTGAGCTGGAATCCAAGTGGATAGTGAAGCGGCGTGTTGATCGTTCGAAGGTCTACAGTACAACAACGGAGTTCCGACAAGAGTGGGACGTGGAGTTAGTGAACGAGCAGTCAAGTCAGGCTTCCCATTCGCATTCGAAGTGCAAGCTCTTCAATGGGATAGCCGTACTCGGGGACCACCGTGACCACAACTTGGTGACTCGAAGAGCGAAAGCAGAACTGCTCGGATTACCGGACGTGGACTGGACGGTCGCACCGCACATCGTCTACTCTCGCGCTGACTATGACGTCTCCGCCGATTCCTCATCTAGACTGCCAGACTCGGATTCGGCCTCGCCGGGTTCGAATACACGGTCGATGGACAGCGGCTGCGATACCTGGGCATCGTCACCGATTGGGACGAGGATCCATTCGAGGTCTATTTACAGATCGTCCAACTGGGCAAGACAGCAGCTACCGGCGTCGTCGTCCTGCCGAATCGGGAGCAGATCTACGACTTCCTGCATTTCCTGAAAACCGCAGAACTGATCCAAGATATCGGTGTTCTCCCAGACGAACGAGATGAGTACTCGTCGGTCCCGAACGTCCAGGCGTTACATGAACAGGTCATCCGTGACGTTCAACTCCTCGATGGGATCGCGTTGCTCCCCCGCCGGAAATTCCTGGATGAAGGAGTCGATATCTTGGACGACCTGGTCTCCGTTCCGACCTATGCTTAATCTGGACGCTTCTGACGCCCATGTGGCACGAGCGGTGGTGTTGCTACTGGACTGCTCCCGGAAGCAGTTGAAGGACTTGCTGACTCTGTCTGGTGAGTCCGAGACGCCATTTGGGAAGCGACTCGATGAGTACTGCGTCGAGGCATTGAACGGAACGGGCAGCCCTGATGATCCGCTGGTCGTGGAGTTCATCCACGAGATCGCACGTTTGCAGTCCTTGCTGCTGTCCGCGTCGAATTCGCGGATCCGCTTCTAGGAACGCATCATTACGAACAGTTCCCCGAGCACAGTTTGGAACGCCGGATGATGACACGTCCCCTGCAGAGGCATCCCGGCCTCTCCCGATCCACACGAGATATTCGAGACTACCCGAATTTGTGGAAGCCTAATCGTTCGTTCGTGCCGTATTTCGGCGCTGCTTCTCAGAATTCACTCGTAGACCCAAATTTGAGAGACACGATCTCTAGACCGGACAAACGGCCCGTCACGGTCGCAGATACCATTCGTGCAAGTTCTACGCTCGACTTCGACGATACGATATGATACATGATGAGAGAGTACGTTTCGTTTGTCTCGATTCTTCCGGTGTGTTTTCTCGGAGGAAGTCCACAGTCAGTCTCCTGTCGACTCTGTTCTATTGGGCTGACCACTATAAACCGCCTCGGAGTCCCGTGGTTCAACATGCTCTCGGTGTCTCGTCATCCGGAGCAACTTCGTCTCTCGGACGACCCAGAAGGACTTAGCCTGCTCCGCTGTAGGTGACCTCTTCTGGAATGAGAGAGGACGTTTCGTCTGTCTTCGACTGTGACACTGGGTACTCCACGGCGGCCACTCAACCTCCCCTTCAGAGAGTGGATTTCGTCTGTCTCCTGACGCCAAGTAATGCGTAGCGTCTCGATAGCTGAGAGGGGACTAACAAGCGGGAGTGGATCCAGACAGACGAGACAAACAAAAGCAGGTTTTATATATTGGTGGTGGCTCATGGCAAATAGACATATGTCCGGACCGTTTAGCGACGTCGAACGTTCTCTCTTTACTGCAAAAGAGGTCCTCTCCGAAGACTACCAACCCGATCAGATCCTTGAGCGTGACGAGGAAATCGAGGAGTATCGCCACGCGCTTGAGGATGTCCTCTTCGGCCGGACGCCACAGAATATCATGCTGTACGGGAGGGCCGGACTCGGGAAGACGGCGGTCACGACATACATGATGGAAGCGCTTCAAAACGAAGCCACAGAGCGCCCCGACGCCGACGACCTGTTCGTCCACGAGCTGAACTGTAACGGAAAGACAGTTTATTCGGTCGTCCGAGCGCTCATCAACACACTGCTCCCAGAGGCTGCGAGTGACTTCCCAAAACGAGGGCTCAGTACAGCCGACGCGTTCGAGGAACTGTACGCGCAACTCGACCGGAAAGGCGGGACGCACCTCATCGTGTTCGATGAAATCGATCACCTCGGTGATGCCGACACGCTCCTGTATGAACTCCCGCGAGCGCGCTCGATCGGCCACATCACCGACTCGAAGATCGGCGTCATCGGGATCAGCAACAACTACAGGTTTCGACAGGGCCTCTCGCCGAAGGTCAAAGACACCCTGATGGAAGCCGAGATCTCTTTCAGCCCGTACGATGCCAGTGAACTCCGAACGATACTTGCTGACCGTGCCGATCACGCATTTGTCGACGGCGCCTGTGACGACTCAGCGGTCGCGAGGGCAGCAGCGATTGCGGCGAAAGACCGAGGAAACGCCCGACAAGCGATCGATCTCCTCAGGGTCGGTGGCGAAGTGGCCAAGAAACAGGAGGCTGATAGCGTTGACGATTCGCATATCGTTGCAGCCCAGGAACTCGTCCAACGCGGTCGGTTGCGAAATCGGATCCGCGATCAGACCCAGCACGCGCAGTTGCTTCTCGAAACGCTCGCGTATCTCGAACAACAGGAGGAGACCCTGGCCCGTTCGAAAACGATCAAGACTCGATACGAGCGCGTCGCAGACTCACACGCCGTGGACCCGCTCACGACGCTCAAGAGCATTCAGAACCACCTCTCGGACCTCCATATGCTCGGATTTCTCCATCGGACCGATCGGAATCGTGGCGAGAGCGGCGGCCGGTACTACGAGTACGGTCTCGATCTCGACCCCGAGATTGTCCTTGACATCAGAGGTGAGATTGAAGCGGAACACGATCCATGAGTAATCGGTGGAAAGACAGACGAAACGTCCTCTCTCATTCTCAAGTGTGTTCTCTCATACTCGCTGGTTGTGATGGAAATCACTGAAAGAGAACTTTGTGGGAATCACCTATCCGAGCGACGACCAAGACAGACGAAACAAACTGTGTCTCCTCCACCCGCTTACGATTCCCGGACCGACAAGTTGTTTCGCTCCTGCTTTTCGAGACGCTGACGAATCGTCACAGCTTGGGGCCCACTACGACCCAAGAACAGACGAGAGGAGCAGACCCGTTCCCCCGCAAAACCGGAGGCCGATTCAGTAGGTCGTGATATCGACGTCGGTGACGGGCGCTCGTCCGACCGGCCGCCAGCGATGGCCGGTCCACTCTTCCTCAAGCTTCCACCAGCCGGGGCCGTCATCGCGGTCGACGAACCGGATCCGACGTGGATCTGCGTTGGCTGGGGCATACTCGATGCTCACTGTTTCCGGGTCGAGATCCGGGTCAACACCGCGGCGTGCTGTCGTCGTGTCCGTGTCCTCACCGCTCTCGTTTGACACACTGTCCGACGCGTCGCCGGCAGCGTCCCCAGAGTCCGCCGCTGTCGACACGTCCTCGGAACTGCGTGACTCGTCGCCAGCATCCGTCGGCTCGGGTTCGTGGCGACGGTACTTCACGCTCTTTGGGGTGCCCTCCCCGTCACCGAAGAAGTACTCGGCTTGGGCGCTGGTCAGCCGTGGACCCTCGTAGTACTCCTTGTAGTGGGCGTTCCAAGCGTTGCGGTGTTCGATCGGGAGTTGGCGATGCCACTGCCGGTAGGGCGGTTCATCTACCTTGTGGACATGGACGTGACAGCTTTGACACAGCGGGATCACGTTCGCGACGCGGTCGTCGGTGTCGTCGCCGTTGATGTGGTGCAAGGAGAGCTTGTTCTGGCGTCGTTCGCCCTCGGTGGTATTCAGCCACCCTTCAGGCGAGCGCCCGCACACGAGACACTCACCGCCCCATGCATCGCGGACCGCCTGCCGGAAGCCGTCGCTCATTGGGACGGACTCCCATGGTTAGCTCGCCGTCCAGCACCGTAGCGGTGCATCACCATCACCGGCTGGCCGTTTAGTTGTAGACGTTGGTTGTATCGAGTCAATACGACTGTCCGTATCACACCTGTGACTGCCCGCCACATCGACCGTGAGACGGTCGAACCGGCGGAAGTCACACCTGTTGGGTTGGTTGTTATCGTCGACATAGTTCCGAGAGGAACCGGTGCGGGTAACCCCCTTCACCGAGTCCCTCTCACCCACATCGAGGGGTACAAACAGATCCGGTGGCAAACCACACAGCAGGTTATATATTAGAATCCCAACAAAAGAACTCCCCCTATCTCGAGTTAGCTCCTGCATAGGCAGGCTGTGGGGACCTGCTATCTTGATTCAACAAGAGAATCCCACCCTACCCGTGAGTGACGAGTGTTCCGACGCTCAGTCGGAACCGAGGAACGAACAGGGCGGGAGAGAATCGCGTACGCTTGATGTCCCAAACCACTGGACAGTGACCGTCTGGAACCCCAACATTTAGTATCGACTGTGGCGACCATTCACACACGGGTTTCGCCGACTCCCGATGGCTGGTCACCACGGGAGTCGGGCCGTCAACCACCCATGGCGACGGTGCTCCGCGAGCCCGGTCAAAAGGCGTGACCGGAGCCGGCATAGGTGCTGCGAGGCACGACCGCTAGGGAGAGAGCCGCGTTGAAAAAGCGCGCGGCGATGACTCGCTTGCGGATGGGAGCCCCCGTGGCAGGGCCGCAGGACGCTCCCGGGCGAGGGTCGAAACCCGCCCCGCCGACCTCGGGAGAGCCAGTCCTGAAACCGACCGGCACCGGGCCGGGTTCCCTCTGTCGAGGGAAGCCGCGCCGTTTACGGCGCGGAGGATGTCACTCTGAGTTCGACTGGCTCACGTGCTATGGATTTCGATGTGCAGCCACGTCGTGAATGACAACATCTCGGCTGCCGGCGGGATTCACATATTTTTGGGACAGGAAGACTCAGGAACTCAGCACTGAGTCAGGAAGTTGCTGTCGCCTCAACTAGATCAGTAAGATCAACACACAGAACGGCCGCATCGGGCCACCATTCGGCAACGTACCGCGTCGTGGTCGTGTGATGATACTTGTGTTGCTGGAGGAACCGTCGACAACTCACTTCACCGGTATACCCTGTATCATCGATCTTGTAGCCGCGGTCTGTAATCTCACCAGATAAGTTCTCAGCAGGAGTGTCGATCGGTCGTACAAAAATGAGATCCAAATCGCGATGCGTCCCGAGGCGGACGTAGTCAACTGTACTAAAATGTGGCTGATAAACACCTGAATTCAACCGTAGCTCGTCGTCCTGAGAGATGGTAACCGTTTCAGCGGTCGGTGCTCCGGAGGGGCTTTGCTCAATCATTGGGTTGTGGTCGGTCCCAAATATTGGCTTGAACGTCGTTGCTACGCGTCATTCTCTGGTTTGGCTCCCGATTCAATCTCACTCCGATCGTCAAGCCCGTGAATTAGCGGCTCCCGGAGGACATCTTCAGCAGCAATGTTCCACCCCTCAGGAAACACCGGCTTGGTGTCGAGTCCGGGCAGGTCCGGGGAGACGAGCCCGCGTGGATAGCGGAATGAAACACCGGGATAGCTGTACTCCATTCCTAACTCCGTTGAAATTCGCTTCCGTGCGTAGTAATCCTTTCTGTACTCCCCGAAGATGTGGTTTCCAGGGTGATCGTGCGTGCTGAGTTGCTCGATCCAGTCTTTGATAAACGGCCGGCACTCGCGTTCGAGTATCGGATCGTCGTTCTCGTGTTCAACGAGGAACGTTTCGAAGGCCTGCTGATGGCTCTGTTCGTTCCGTGTGGACGCTTGTTCGACATCCCAGTGGGCGGTCATGTCCTGTTGAACGAGTTCTTGTGCCTCTGGATCATAGCAGTAAAGCGCCTCAACGAACTGAATATAGCTCAGATCAACGGGCCGATGACACGGGCGTAGTTTCGTGTTCTCGATGTCCGATTCCTCACTGCAAGTCTGTACCGGCTTCCCGTACTTGTTCTCGACAACGTAGTGGTCGCCATCCTCGTAATATCGTGGGACGTTGAACTTGAACGCCTCAAAGGGCTCCGTAGCGTCTCCCCGTGCAAGGATTTCGCCGTCATGGATGAGGAGATACTCGCTGTCACAGGTGAGCCACCATTTGGCTTCAGCGACCCCGTCGGGCAACAGCATTGTCTTCCCGTTGACGACGATTTCCCCTGAGCAGTTATGTACTCGTGTTTTGATGGGGTCTCGCTTCTTCATCGGGACAGCCAGACTGTTGAGTGCCCAGTTTCCAAGAGTATCGAGTGATTCGGTACGCCCGTTTTCATCCGTTTGGGGTACCATCACAGTAATTGTTTTGTAGCCCCAGACCGCCTGGCGGATGAGATTCGTGTAGAAACTCCCGGCCTTAGATCGCGTTCGATACTCAACTTCGACAGCGAAGATTTCGCCGTCGTCACGACGTACCCAGAGGTCCGGACGCGATCCGGTGTCTTGCCTGACGATAACCACATCGTACCCCTCGGTTTCGAAGGCGACAGCGACGTTCTTGATCGCTATCCAGTGGTCTTCTGTACCGTCATTGGCGGTTGTTGGCTCCTGATCGAATGCTGTGTCTTCGACCGGTGCATCAACGCTGATCGTCACTTCATCTGGGAGAATCTCGTCGGGGTCGATCCCGACTTCGTCGATGTCAGGGCCAGTCGCTTGTGGGGCCTTTTGCCATGGGTCAACGCCCGGATCCACGGTGCCAAGTCCGACGTAGTGTTCGAGATCAATCTCACGAGCGAGAAGACTCGTGTACGCACAGCGATTTTCAAGCACATCTGACGCTCCATACTGTCCCCGCCGCATCTGATCGAATTCTGCTTTGCCAGTGATAAGCGATTGGCCCGTACTGAAATGGGGTAGTTCGCTGTCACGGGCGGGCATCACTCCCTCCTGATCAAGCCACGAGACGTTATACCCGTCATCGATAACGGCGAGACTCGATGAGACTCCGAGGTTTGCAAACGAGTCGGCGGGGTCACACTTTCGGCCGAATCGAAGACAGTCGGCGTACTCACTCTCGGTGCTGATCTTGTATTCTGGATTAAACAGGAAGATCCGAACGGTGACTTGGTACTCGTTGCTCTCCGGGAGCTGGCTTGACCGGCGATACAGCGCGTGATAGAGGAACGGTTCACCGGCGAGAGACTCAAAAAGGGCGTTTGCGTCCGCATCGGCGACTTTCTCACGACCTGCTGGCTTCTGATTCTGATTTTCCATCACGAGCCGCGTTCCGAGTGCCGGTGACGAGCCGAAGGCTCCCATCGGCAATAGACCAGTACGGATCTCAAGTGACTCCGGGAGTTCGGCCTTCAGTTTCTGATATGTTGTGTGTAGCGGTTCTGGGAGTGAGTCGACGTCGCTCGAGAAGTCTGTGGTTTTGCGCTGAACCGACGATTGTCGGGACGGTGTATACGCTCTGAAAGCGAACATCATCCCATCAGCGACTGGCCAGCCAAACTCCTCGACTCCGTCAAAGGTGAGTTCGGCGTCATCAAAGAGATCAGAAAGCACCGTCGAACCGCACTCTGGACCGGAATTGAATGTCTCACTCATTGATGCGGGTACTTTGACGAACACGACTTCTGTGCGGTCGTACTCAGGCGCTTCATGCTTTGATGGTTGGATGCTAATACTGTGATGATAGGAGGGTGATTGGCCCTCCGAGTCGGACTCTGTCTCCGACTGTGACTCTGTTTGGGTCGTTGCCATTGTGGTGGGTTCAGTGATTCGAGGCTGGTTGGTCGTTGGCTGGCGTTTCAGCGAGCGGCACTGAACTTTATGATGGGGCGTGATCAGTCAGTGCCAGCCGCTGGTCTTGCTGAGTCTCAGGTGGTAGTATTGAGTGGCTACTTGGGCAGCGTTAGTCGCCTGACGGCGACGGTGGGACGGCCCAAGCACGGCCACGGAGCTCTCGCTGACCGTCGACGGCTGTGCGCTGGATCGTGACGCTGTCTTCAGCAGTCAGTGCCTTGTTTAGCGCCGTTTTGTAGGGCTTGAACCCGCTCTCAGCTTGGAGTTGGTGAGTACACACCGCTGTGAACTCGTCGTAGCCAATCGTTGCTGTCGGGGACTCGACTGTCCGCTGGGCCAGCATTCGGCTGACGGTCGCGGTGACCTGCTGGAATCTAGCTCGGTCGTCGCGGGCGTCTTCTTGCGACAGTTCCTTCACCGGCGTTACCCCATCGCCGGACACGTCCGGGAGCGCGTACACAGTACTCTGTGTGAGCGGCGCTGTCGACGGGACGGTGAGGGGGAGTCCGACTGGATGCCAGGTGGTCGGCCGCGGGGTCGTCTGGTGGTCTTTGAGCGGTGTAATGGCTGGATGTGCCTGCTCCCCGGCCTGGCGCTGGATGTCGGTCCAGACGCCGTCTTCGAGTGTAACGGTGTCTTCTTCGAGGTCGTAGGTGGCCAGGATGCGATCTTCGTGTCGTAACTCGCAGACGCGAGCACGATCTGTGTCAGCGCCAGTGCCACGGACCCACCAGGCCGGCGCGGTGGTGTCGGCTGCGGTGACGACTACCGCGCCGTCGTGTTTGAGGACCTGCGTCCGGTTATAGAACCGGATGCCGTCGCCAGTCCACTTCATAACGGGAGCTTGCAGCCACTGGTAGATGCAGGTCCCGGTCACTTCGTCAGGGGTGACGATTATGTGGGCCCTGTCGCGTTGTGTGGCGTTATACGCTGCCTGTATCGCCGGCTCGGGTTTGTTCCCCGCGTTGATAACAGTCACATCTGCCGGCTCATCATCAAGATAACAGTGTAACTGGACGGCTGAGTGGCTGTCCGTACGCGCATCCCGTACGTGAGTAATGCGCGGTGTTGCCGCTAAGGCGTCGGCCACGTCGGTCGATATCGCCGAATGTGTATTGTGCTTGCTCATTGTTTCGTGGGGTCGACCCCCTACGAACACCATCGATAGGGGATGTAAAAATCGCTGTTAGAGTCAGTGGTCTGTCGAAGAATACTAAATATACATTTGGTATCGGTCGTAACAAAATCCAGTACTTGCGGGATTTTCATTCTGCGGTGGGTTCTTGCACTGTTTTTGCACTGTTCTTGCACTGTTTTTGCACTGTTCTTGCACTGTTTTTGCACTGTTCTTGCACTGTTTTTGCACTGTTCTTGCACTGTTCTTGCACTGTTTTTGCACTGTTCTTGCACTGTTCTTGGACCAGATCTTCGAGTATTCTTCAGTGGGAAAGGAGGGATTCAGCAGCTAGTCTTTCCCATGGGTTATGGGTTCAGCGGCCGGTTTCGGTTGTGAAGCTGTGGGTTTCTCGTCGAGTTTTGTCTGTGCTCAAGCGTGTACTGTCCTCAGGATGAACGTCGGTAGGTTTTGCGATAGACTCCTCTTCGTGTTCGCCAAGCAATCCACTGCGAGTTATCTGCGGGTGTCTCGACGCGGCTCTGCAGTGTCGCTGTTTTCATGGCGGCGCCCCCTGGAGAGTACAGAATGTTTGTAGCAGCGTTTGCAGTGAGTGCTTGAGTGTATTTAGGTCGTGCCTCGCTCCTTGCTGGCTAACTGGTGACGTTTGGGTGCTTTACCCCAGTTCAATCCCTGAGGTGCCTCAAGACGTGTAGTCGCAACCACTACGCATGATCGTGATCGCGGTGTGTGTCCGACGACCTTGCGATAGCCTTCGCACAGTCTCAGCCGATCGTTAGCTGGGCTCGCAACTGACTGGTGTCTTAGCGCTGTCCGTTTCTGTCCTTGATTGTGGATGGTCTCGCGCTGGCTGTTGTCTGCTGGGACTGAACGTGTCGCATAGACGTATCATGGCGTCGGGACACGGACACGTTGCTTTGGGCTTGGCTCTGTCATGGTTGAGTCCGTCCTCGATACTGCTAGCACGAGTGTCTGTGCTGAACTACCCTTGCGAAGCGGCGGAGCACGTGAGTTCTGCTGTGTCGTTGCTGGTGTGTAGGGAATGCTGGATTGTTGGAGAGCGTGTGATCGTGGCTTGCGAGAGTCATGCTGATTGTGCGTTGAGTTTTCACTGTTTGTGTAGTCAGTCTTCGTTGAGTTTTCGTTGTTTCTGTAGTCAGCCTTCGTTAGTTTTCGCTGTTTGTGTAGTCAGTCTTCGTTGAGTCTTCGCTGTTTGTGTAGTTAGTCTTCGTTAGTTTTCGCTGTTTGTGTAGTCAGTCTTCGTTGAGTCTTCGCTGTTTGTGTAGTCAGTCTTCGTTAGTTTTCGCTGTTTGTGTAGTTAGTCTTCGTTAGTTTTCGCTGTTTCTGTAGTCAGTCCTTGCTGAGTCTTCGCTGTGTGTGTGGCTGTCCTTTGTGGAGTAGCGTTGGCCGTTCGATGAAACTGTGACCAGGCCCCAATAGAGTAACAAAGCCATCTCGAGAGTGTGCTTGCACAGTGCTGAAAGTACACCGCGTGGTTGGTGACACGACGATGGGTCTGCTGGTGGCTTCGTGAGACACTCATCTGGCGGTGTGGCGTGTGACCGCCGCTTACCGCGGGCGGGAAGACATGAACCGACCGCTGGCTCAAGCCGGACGTCGAACCAGATCATATTTTGACCGGTACTGGACCGCTCTCTGGCGGCTGAAAGCCAGCTGTGTGGCATGGTGGAAGGCACCGACAGAGCTGTGAGGGACCGACCGGCACAATCGCAAGACGGCGGCGGCTGCAAGGCACCCACCACCGACTGATATAATACTAATATGCATGTCTCGTTGGGTACACAGGTGACTAACACAAACACCTCAGGGGGGGACCCGAGAGCAAGGACAGCCGGCTCAATCTCAGCGCCAGCTAGGAGGCCCCGACACGGATACACTCCCCCAACTTCAAAACAGCATTCCGCTATAGAGACGGTCCCAGCAGACACCCCAACGATGACATCAGTATCAACGGTCGCAGACACCAGCCGATATCAGCCCCCAACTAGCCGATCGCAATCAAGCACCAGTCGACCGACGGTCAACACAGCAGTGCAGGTCTGTCCCACCAGAGACAGCGCAGTTGCGACGGCGGCAAGCGAACGCAACCGTTCGCACCCGACGACACCCGGGCCGTTCTCAGGGAAGCTGTCACACACCACTCAAATGGGGCCACCCACATCCGACCTACCACTCCACTTGACACTACTCCCACTCCTTCCTGTATGAGTCCCCACTCCGCTGCCGCCCGGAATCTAAAACTGCTGTCGACCTCCCTCGGATAGACACGGGCCAGTCTGGCCAGTAGCTTCGGCGCACGTTCATCGCCGCTGTAGTTACCGTGTGAGACATTCACAAAAAGATCTCATCCGACAGCGTCGATGTAGTCGCCAGTCCCAAGGCGAGTGAGCGATGGACCCGACACAGGTGCACGCAATTCCAAATCCATCGTGACATCCGGAGACGAACGAAGCGTACCCTGTGTCCCACTGGGTCGCGGTGGAAACAGATGTTTCGCGACCAGTCCTGTTCTCGCGGTCGGGGTGGCTCAACCGACTCCGATCGCGAGGGATGGGGGCGGGGCAACTGTCACCGCTTGTGTCTCCAACTCGGATCGAAGGACTGGCAACGCCGATCGAATCTCGGTCGTGAGCGATCTACCATGTGACTCGCTGTCATCTCCTGCGACCATCAGATACACTGCTGTTTGCATCCGGTTCCGTTACTCGTGTTGGGTCAGCTATGCCAATGGCCAAACCCCCGTGACCGAATCGTTGCCTCTCCGGGCCATTGGTAAAACATGTTTGATATTTTACCCTTCAATCGAGAATACTGTTATCAAGAAAAAACTGTTGGGAATTTTTGCCGTGTCGGTTTATGTGGCTTGGCTCGACCGAGCCGTACCGAGGCCAGGTCTAGGTTAACGACGCTTCAGTGTGGTGGCTACTCAGCTATGACCCAGCCCGCTTTGTGCCGACTCGACTGCCCGTCGTAGGGGTGTCGCCGTGTGCTGTCTACTGGGGTTTTTTCATCCCATTCAACTGCTTCGAGGACTTCCTGTTGGTCTATGCTTTTGCGGGCTGGCGGCCGATACGTGAGTCCCATTTCTTCGAGTTTCCGGGGCAAATATGCAGCCGCGTACTCGACGTCAAACTCGGTTTGCAGGATCGACTCGACTGTCTCTGTCGAGACCGGCTGTTGGCTGGCAATCCGCTCGAGGAACGCTTCCTGCTCTGACTCTGAGAGTTTTGGTGGCCGCCCACCCCCGTAATCAGGGAGCAAGGCGTCGAGGCCGCCATCGTTCCACCGGTGTAGCCAGCGATACCCGGTTGATTCCGAGCGGCCCTCCCGAACAATCGCTTCTGTAACCGAATCCCCCCGATACAGATTCTTGATAAATCCCAGTCGCCGGGCGCGTTTACCGTTATCGGCCGCTTTCAGTTGGTGGTCTAACTCCGCTTCGGAGAGCCAGCGTTTTACCGATACTGCATCGCCCATTGGCATGATACTATTCTCAATCCTTTTCTAAAATCTGTTGTCTCGGGACGGGGTATTATCTGACTGTTTTACCCGCCGTTGAGTCGTTTTGTTATCGGCCGTCGAGACGGGTTGGTCCCTTGCAACCGTCTTCGAATCTGGGTTCGCTGGCGGCCGCTATGTCCTGGGTTCCCCTAGGTGAATGGGGCTTCCGACCAACTCCTGGGTCCCTCCTGAATCAGTATTCACATGCCATCGGCAGAGTAGTACGGTGGGAGTATTAGTATTATATCAGTCGGTGGTGGGTGCCTTGCAGCCGCCGCCGTCTTGCGGTTTCTGGCAGTGTTGTTCCACAGTTATTTGGATGCCACACACCGTGGCTCACAGCTGCCTGACATAGGAACTGGATTGTGGGAGTGTCTGTGAGTTTCCGCTGGAGATCTCTCGTGAGTTCGCGCATACTCGGCTTATCGAACGAATATGAACAGCGATCGGTCGTCAATGGGGGCGTGTCTTATAATTCAGACAGCACATTGACCGGCAGATTATCTGGTTAGTAGTGTCCTAACTGGCAGAGAGTACACGATTCAACCTATTGAGGATAAACAAAAAGAGCGGGTAACCATCCCGTCCACTCGCAACACTCGATTGTTTACTTCCTGTTTTCGTCCACGCAGTCGATGGACCCGATTTGTGACTCCCAATCTTCCGTGGCGTAGCAATCGTCGGGTGCAGTGTCGAATAGTTGGGTCACTGCATCCAGTGACCTCAGCCGTCTGGCAAGCGTTTCGGCGGCGTCCGTGTGAATCTGAACCCCGTCAGTAACCCGTTCGATCGCTCCGATAGCTTCGAGACGGCTCAGCGCAGTCACAACCTTCGATTCTGGACATTCGGTTCCGTCAGCAATTGCTGCCGGTGTCACTGTCGATTTACGATGGGCACACAGGAAATGGAGGATAGCGTATGTGTCCGTTCCGGGCGTTGTTTGAAGGAGGTCACTGTGACGAAGCATCTCTTCAGGGGTCCCCATACCTGCAGATATAATTCGCCACAGTAAGGTAGGTTTTCTGGTCACCTCAAACGATGCTCATCGAGAGCGACCACGTCGATAGGGCCGTTCGTCGCAGTTCGGCGATACACGTCGTTCGCGTTTCCCTAAAGCGCCACACCTGCGACTTCGCCGCCAAACGCCACCTCGTACAGCGTCTCGCCAACGACGACATCCGGTGCGTACAGCACGTCCAGTCCGGCCTCGGCGCGGTCGAAGATCGTGCTTGCCTCCTCTGGGAGACTATCAACCAGATATCGCAGATACCCCATCGAACCGACGACATACTTCGTCACGTATCGGGCGTCTCCTTCGTCCGCCGGTCGTGTATCCGCTGAGTCAGTTCCTGTGCGATTTCTTCGCGCGTGTCCTCATCAGTATCATCGGGCACCAACATTCCGCGTCCGCCGCCGTCGACTGCCTTCGTTAGCATGACGCCATCTTCTGTCTCGACCCACTCCACGCTGTCACCCGGCTCGATACCGTACTTCTCACGGAGATCACGTGGAATCGTCGTTTGCCCCTTCTCCGTGACTTTCGTCGTTTCACCCATAACTGAGTATTACACCCCGTATTATTTGAATTCCCCGTCGGCCAGATCGTAGTGGTTGGCTTGGAGCATCGTCCAGCATCCGAAGTGTCCACTGGACGTCGTAGGTTATCGCGACCCTGTTGACTACTTACCGAATGACTGGGTAGGTCGTTGCGTACACGATCAGGATATTGTGGGGCGGTACGTACTCCGTGCCGCTGGCAATCGCTTTGCGGATCGAAATGAAATCAAAGGGGCCAAAGCACGGATGCTCTGATCGTCCCGATTACGCAGCTGCGACTGGTGTCGTACCACGCTACGTCACTCCTGTGACCGAACATCGATGAACCATAGAACCTCGCAAAGAGCGTGACCGTGGAAAGACTAAGACGACTCGTCTTCGGTAGACTCCGAATCATCTACTACGGTGCGTTCTCGTTCCGGAGGCTCCGGTGGCGTCAAGACCGAGACTGCGAGTTTGTAGCCACGTGTCTCAGCAAGTGGGTCGAACACACGCCCTACGACTGATCCCAAGCGAGACTGGTTCCAAGCGTCTCCAACATGTGGAATAAGCGTATCCAGGAGTGCAATGAACGGACCGACAGCGTACGTTTCGCGAAGGTCGATGACGATAACCTCTGGATCGGGCTCCTTGGTGAGCCAGCGATAGCAATACGATTCCCGAACGAACGCACTTACACGAGCGCCAATTGCCCGCCCAGCACTGATGACCTGTGATCCATCGCTAATCGCGCTGATTTTCTTTCCGACAGCACCAATGGGGCTCAGCGACCCGGATTCTTCGGACATCCGATTATATACTGGTTGGAGCGATTCAAGATATCGTTTGTGATGTGGGTCAGAAACCGATACTCACGACCGTCGCTTCGATAGTGATGGTCCCGAGATTGATTACAACTGTCGAGCCCTGCTGGACGGACTCGCCTTTGAACTGGACACCGTCTGTCGTTTCACGGACTCGGAGCTCTGTCGTGATGGTGACATCACGCAGGTACGGATGATCGACAACGTTGACGGAGCCGTTGTCGCCCGTGGTAATAATCACAGACGGTTCAGTGGAGACGCGGCTGACGCGAGCAATTGTTTCGCCGCCACTGGTTTCGGTCATGCCGGGTCTGATCGCATCGGCCATGTCTGCGCGCATGTCTGTCATCCGCAGGGTTACCGTCCGATTGGTGAGCGTTCCACGTGGTTCGAGTGTACCGACGCGTTCGATGGTCCCAGAGAGTTCGTAGCTTTCGGTCGAGACGGTGATATTGTTCCCGCGCTGGACGGCGGTGCCACCGAATTGTTGGCGACCGTTGCTTTCGAGGGTGGCCAGCGAGAGACCAACAAGCGCGCGTTTGCGGTCGGGGTTCTGTGTTGCGTACGTCGTGACCGTTCGCACCTCGGCTGCCTCGTACCCGGCAACGGTGGCGACGTCGCCGGCAGCGATACGATCAGCCGTCTCGGCGTCGACAGTTGTCTCAAGGAGCACATCGGTAGTCGCTGGCTGGAGACCGCTACCGACCTGCTCGATGCGGCCATCGAACGTGTAGTCCTCGGCCGGGAGCGTGACCGCCTGTCCGCGCCGGACCTGTGTGCCGCCGAACCGACGGTCAGATTGCTGTCTATGTGTGTCGAGCTCGGCTTCGACAAA
>Ga0207754_100258_pt1 | contig 24011 bp, 21 predicted proteins | sample A23E1SouthBayCA_FD_187728 | JGI IMG/M metagenome (GOLD analysis project Ga0207754, IMG submission 187728) | Aerobic enrichment media microbial communities from Eden Landing Ponds, California, USA - A23 E1 (SPAdes) | ecosystem: Environmental > Aquatic > Marine > Unclassified | place: Emeryville... | reverse complement strand
CCCCTCGACGGCCTGCTCGGCGAACGTCACGATCGACGGCAGCCACCGCCGAAGATACCCCGCAGCCTTCTCTGACCCGTACTGATCCAACTGCCACGCTGTCTTCTCGATACGCTCGGTCGTTCGCGCGAACCGCTCGCGGATCGGCGCGAACTCCTCGTCTGGACGGTGTTTGGCGACCGAGTTCTTCAGATGGAACACCTCGTCGATCACCTCCGAAACGATCTCGTTACGGCGGTCCAAGGAGAACACGCCGTCATCCCAGAGGTTGTAGTCAAGCGTCCGACCAACGTGGACGAGATCAAGTTGGTGATTGCGATTTTCGTCGGTAAAGGCCGTGACGATACCCTCATCACCGTCACTGACGACCGTCGCGTCGTCAGTGACTGCGTCGATGTCATCGAGGTTTGCTGCTGTCTCGTCCCACTCAGCGTTGACCGAGAGATCCAGCAGGGAGCGTGACTCCTCGGCAGTATCTTCGCCGAGTGTGGCCTGGACGGAGTGGTACGAGCGGTCGTCGTCTTGACTGTGACACTTCGTGCCGTCAGGAATAACGGCATCAGCGTCTGTGTCAGCGACACAGTCTGGAAGGAACTGCTTGAGCTTGCTGCCGTATTCTCTGACGCGACGGTTAATCGTGGTCGGCGACGGCATCTCCGAGAGGATGCCGTCGCCGTGGTCAGCGGCGTCACGATAGCTGAGGGATGCGGCGAGATCGACGCTCTTGGCTGCAATATCCTGCTGATAGCGGTTTTGGCTGTCGAAGCTGAGAACATCTTCGACGGGCCGGAAGTAGCTTGATTCGTCGTGGTCAGCGGCGGTATCTTCGACGTAGTGAAGGTCGAATTCGTGTTCACCGGCGGTTGTAACGGCTGTGCGAGTGTCGGTACCGGCTCGTTGGAATCGCTGATCACCGTTGCCGTGAGCGTGTTTTTCGCCACAGAGCGCCTCGACGCGGGCCGCGTCGAGGCTCTCGACCAGTCCTTCGAGAAGAACTGATTCGACGTTCTGGTCAGTGATGAACTCAGCCAGCGTGGCCAGCGGTATCGTTTTGTCGTCGTCGATGCTAACGGTTAACCGCACGTCGATTGTGGCGTGCATGGGACACCTCTTGGGTGGACACCAGAGGCGTCCCGTTCCTCACGGGAGCCAGTTGCTACTGAACTCTAGACCGCTTTGCAACACGACCAAGAAATTCACCCGCCTCATTTTCAACGTTTAACCAAATGGGACCACAGGACGTTCCGTATTCTTTATAAACTTGAACTCTTTGAGTTTCTATCAATGAATATCCTCTACATAACAGTGGATGCGCTGCGTTCAGATCACGTTTGCGAATCCATTATGCCTAGAACCACAGAACTATTTTCTCAGTCGATTCATTTTACGAATTGTATTGCGAATGGTCCAGGCACTCCCTGGTCTTTTCCAGCAATTCTCAGCAGTCGGTATTCAGGAGCTACTGAGGGATTTGGTATTCCTAGCGCAGAAAATGATCCCCATCCAACGCTTGCTGAAGTACTTGGTGAGCAAGGATATTCAACGGCTGGGTTTACAGATAACCGCTTTGCTTCTAGTGCCTATCATTATAACCGAGGAATTGACTATATGTCTGACACTGGCGCGACCTCTGACGTAAAAACAACTAAACAATTCTTTCGGAAGAATCTAAATCAGGAGGGGGTTCTATTTCAAACACTACTTAAATTCTATCACATAATCGACGATATTTTTGTGGGATTTAGTGATAAGGGTAGTCGTTTCGTCCGATCTGAGGTACTGATTAATTCACTCTTAGAATGGACTCTCGATGAAACAGAGTGGTTTGCCTGGTTACACCCGATGGACGTACATGCTCCTTACGAGGCACCCGGAGAGTATCAACGTCAATATCTTGATGAATCAGTTGACCGAGTGAAATGCCAGAATCTGTCTCGAAAGGCTGTCCACCATCCTGACGAATTGACCGATGAAGACTGGGAGCTCCAGCGTCAGCTATATAAAGCCGAATGTAGTTATTTGGATGATCAAATCGACACCCTCCTTTCAACTCTAGAAAGGCGAGGAGAACTAAGCGAGACATTAGTCATATTTACAGCGGATCATGGTGATATGCACGGAGAACATGGTCGTGGAGGACATCCTCAGGAATTCTGGGAAGAGATTGTACACGTCCCTCTTGCAATTTCTTCCCCTGAATTGACGGGCAAAAATATCAATGAGCAAATAGGTCTCATTGATTTGCCTCCAACAATCTTAGGCGAGATTGATATCAATCCTCCTGAAGAGTGGGACGGCGTTCAATTTGAGTTATCCTCTGAAGTTCAGAATGCTCGAGAGGAGGTATTTATTGACGTAGGAGAGAAGCTTAACCGTAATCATGCTGCGGTTCGTCGATCAGACGGAATGAAACTAATGCGTCATCGCGGCGACGGAGAGTTGCTGTTCAATATTACCGAATCACCTACAGAGGAAGACCCACTGTCCCACTCCCATGATGCTTATTATGAGTTATCCGATTCTCTTGACAAGCATCTAGATGAGATGGCAAAGCGTCGATCAGGTGAACTTACTGGTGTTGAGGATGAAGAGATGATAGAAGAACACTTGAAGGAACTAGGTTATTTGGAGTGAATATACCTCTTGATATTCCTCAGCCATCCGTTGTTCGGTAAATCGTTTCCTTGCTCGCGTTTCCGCATTTTTACCTAAGTTCTTTCGAAGACGCTTGTTAGCCACGAGTGATTTGACGGCTTCAATAAACAGCCCCGTGTCTCTGTTTTTAATAATAAACCCAGTTTCGTCATCGATAACGGCTTCTGACACTCCCCCAACGTCATAGCTAACAATTGGAATACCAAGATGCATTGCCTCAAGTACGGTGAGTGGCAACCCCTCGAAACTGGAAGTAAGCATAAAAATATCGAGCCCCGATAGGAGTTCCATGGCATCGTCACGAAATCCCGGAATTCTTGCTTCGATACCCTGGGTCTGGGCGTATTCCTGACACTCTTTTTTAAGCTCTCCATCACCAATTAATACCACTGTGATTTTATAACCATCCTGCTGTAACTTACCTCCCACTTTAAGTATCTCGATTGGGTTCTTTTGTTCAGACAGGCGTGCAACTGCGCCTACTGTTATTCTGTCCTTTTCAATCCCAAGTTGATCATGTAGGTCAATATTTTCATTTGGATCTGGTCTTGGTATTCCATTGCGTATTACCCGACCTTGAGTCTCACTAAGAACCGAGCGCTCTCGACCTTCACTCAAATCATTATTTGAGACACAAACTATCTGATCAGTAATATCACTTAAAATTCTTTCTCCTTTAGTTAGGATTGAACGCATATGCTTGAAATTGGTGTTATAAAATCCCCAACCATGTACAGTAAAGACTGTTGGGACTCCTACGATAGAACTGGCGATTCGGCCCAAGGCTCCCGCTTTTGTACTATGACAATGAACAATATCTGGTTCCCACTTACGAACTAACTTGATCAGTGACCAAAGTGTAACAATGTCTGACGAAGGGTCTGGTTTACTCTTTAGGTCTGGTTGAATATAGACTGGAATACCCTGAGCTCGCAGTTCGCTAATAAGTCGCCCTCCCGGACCACAAGCCACAGCCGACTCGCTGGAGACGTTTATAGTTAATGATCTCACTATTTGCTGCGCTCCACCCCAGGATGAATCAGTGACAACGTGCAACACCCTCATTTTATAAAATTATTTTTATGTACTTTAATCATATTGGAATTCTACTTTAATTCATACTTTTGGTATTAATTATATTATGGTGTATCCAATAGCGAGGAACATTGTGTAAAAATGCATTTGCACCGACTCATATTACGTCCTTTGATTCTTGTGTATCATCCTCCGGCTTGACCGGATCTTGGCTCTGAATGTGGGCCAAGTTCGACACCAGTGTATTTTTGAAGCCAGTCAACCACACTACGAAGTTAGACTAACAGCGCAACGACTACTTGTTCGGATCGGCACTACCTAGTTGAGCGATTGAGGAACGAGAAGGCCGTAGCGAGAAGTGTCCATGCAACTCGCAGACCTCCTCAGCGAAACGGTAGACGAGGACAGTCAAGACGTTTGGGAGAACGAGCGCACCCCGACCTCAGTACATACAGGCCACTTATTACTCTATCAATCCAACATCACTGTCCAAGACAACGCAAAGATGACCCACCAAACCCGCGTAACCGGAGCTGGCTGGAATTGCACTTGAATAAACCATGCGGCGAACAAAACTATAATCCCAAACTTCCACCCTTCCATACCCTGTTGTTCAGATATCGCATGGTAGACTGCTACAGGCCACTCAATTAAGATTAATACCGTTCCTACCACACCAAGAACGCCAAATTCCAACCAATGGGATAGCCAGATGTTGTGAACTTCTCTCGAAATTCCCCGTGGAAGGTCAGATAAGTATATGTCGCCTGATGACATCCCTCCGCCAATGGGGAAAACCTTGAACCCATCAAGGAATGCTTCCCGGTACATAGGCCAGCGGTGCTCGAACCCCAATCTGAATATAGCATCTAAATGTGAAAATAACACCACGGCGGATAGAACTCCAGATGCCAGTGAAGCCACCCAGAATGCGCGAGTAGGAACCTTTGATCGGACGGTTGCTCGCCAGATGAAAAACCATCCAGCGACTGCAATCATGATTAAAGCCCCATTGGACGGGCTGAGAAGTACCCCAAACATATAGACAATGGCTAGGCCTCCAGCAATAATGCGAGCACGGTTAGAATAGTTCTTTGTAGATGCGAGTCCCGCAGACAGTATCGCAGCCCCGGCTGTTAGAACTGGAATAATATTGTGATTCCCGTAAACCAATTCCATGGCAAAACTGCCGGTCACAATCCCGTACAGAACACCGACAATCGCAACGAGATTGAGACTCGCTGTAATCGCTAGAAAGGCTTGCCAATGAGACCGCCTGTCTCGAAACACGCTCAAAACGCTAGGTACAACAGCGAGAAAGATAAGATAATACTGCCCTGCATCGAGGAACGAATTTAGGGGGAATGGGCTGTTGAACGTCGAAATCGCTATAGATAGCATTAACAAAACTACCCCCACGATGTAGTGCTTTGTTGGCCCGATTTCGAATCTATATGTCTTTAATATAAACAACGATATGACAATGATGTAGAAGAAATCCCACGGCGCTATGTACTTCCCTGACATCTGCACGAAAAAAAACGGCGACAGGAACACAGTCAGTAGCAATAACCATCGAGAGAATCCGGAGACGCGCTGAGTCATACCTTAGAAGTCCAACACCCAGCTAATAAAATTGAATATTCGGATCTTGTCACCGTCTGCAGACGGCCAACTCAACCTATCGTGGTAACGGTGCCGTATTGGGCCTTATACTTCAGCGTTGGCGAAGATGTAGAGAAGTATCAGTAAATGCTATCGGCTTGAACAACAGAGTGACACTTGCGTGTATCCGCCACTCGGCCGTGCGTCGTTGGTCTAGGTTAATTCAACACTCCCGGAGTGAAGCAGTCCATTGGTGTCACCACCAGCCTAAATATCCCAGATGTTCTCTGAACAAAAATTTTTTCATCCCAGGTCATCACGCTGACGAGGTTTCCGTTCGCATCTGCTGCATTCTGCCTCCATCCCGTCTTACTATTCGACGGCTGCAGTTGGAGGTTCCAGAAGACGTCATCGAGAATTTTACTCTATTCTTCTATATTGATTAACCGGTCTATTGCATTGTGACTCTCCCAATCCGTCACCATTATTGAGTTTGCCCAACCCCTAGAAATGCCGACATAAAACTTCCGGTGAGTGGCAAACCCGACGACATCGAGGGTACTGATCTAGACGAACTGCATACCGGTGGTGGGCAAGCAGTCGTTCTGGTTCGATCTGAAGATCGGACGAGACAACAATCTCAGGTTGGTCTCGAATCTATCGGATTGTTGATTGGTTGCTGGGATGATCAACCCGGACACTACAACCGAAGCAAAACTGTTGTAATGCAGTACTCCAAGGCCTGATTAAATGAGTGGAAGCGTTCACGAACCCTCACATACTCTGGCCGTTCATCCGACTGCTCAACAAACTTGTGCCACACGTTGATAGAGCGCGGCGTGGATCGGTGTTGCAGAGGTTAACTGCTAGCCTGATCAAACCAATCCGTCGCGCATCGGTTAAGCTAGTGATCATAATTATTATTGGATTGTTGTTCGTTCAGACACTCTGTTTCGTTCTTACTCTGCAGGGCACATCTTTAGGAGTTATAGCTGCTCTCTCCGTCGCATGGACCATCGCCCTCGTCGGCTCCGTATCGAGTGGACGCTCAAAGAACTCACCGAGAGCCGTCCTGGCCAACCCGTTGTTCCTATGCTCAAACCGCCACAACCACCGGGGAAAACGATCGGTAACACCGCCGAAAGTCGGTGACTTTATCGTCCCCAGCGAACACCACCGCGTATGAGTGAGGAGGGTGACATCTGTGCGGTTCTCGAGGAACGACCGGACCTTCGGGATGCCCTCGAATCGGTCGCTGTAGTAGATTCGGAGCGGGACACCTGGACGTTCGAAGACGTGTCCATCGACTCGGGCACGTTCGGGGAACTCGTGTCAATCGGCATCGTCGAATCCGCCGGCGACGAGTATCGACTTGCGGATCCGGACGCGACGGCCGCAGCCCTGGCCGGTGAGGACGCGATGGCCGACCCCTCGTCCACGCTCGACACCTCCCTCTCCAGCTTCCAGTTCCCGGCGCTCCACAGAACAACCACCCTTGCTCTCACGGCAGCACTCGCCTTCGTTGCACTCGTCCGCATACACCCCCTCAGAAGCGCCTACCGGGACGGTAACGTCGTCCTCTCGGGGAACGACCCCTATTACTACCGGTACTGGGTCGAACGCGTCCTCGCAGAGAATCAGTTGGTGTTCCGTCTCGATGTACTCGCCGCGTTCCCGAATGGTGTCACCAAGGGAGAGCCACTGCTGGTCGCGACGTTGTGGTGGGTCTCGAAGCTCCTCGGTGATGGGGCGGCCATCGTCGGCGACGTGATGGCGTGGTACCCCGTCGTCACAGCGGTTATTTCGGCGGTCTTCGTTTACTTGCTGGCAGTCACTGTCACCGGCGACAGACGGGTCGGGCTCGCAGCGGTCCTCCTCTTCGCGATCATCCCCGGCCACGCGATGCGGACCAGCCTGGGTTTCGCGGACCACCACGCCTTCGACTACCTGTGGCTTGGGGCGACGGCCTACACACTCACGGTCCTCGCAGGCACCGACCAAGACGGACTGACTACCCCGAGAACGTGGTTCGCGAGCGCTGGGCTCGGGATCGCAGTTGCTGGCCAGACTCTGGCCTGGGAGGCCGCGCCACTCCTCATAGCGGCGGTCGGCCTTGCAGTCGCCGCTCTTGCCCTGGCAGCGGTCGACCGAGCTGAATCCCCACTCGTCCCTGGTGCGCCGATCCTCACCGGCCTAACGATCGGTGCAGGATTCGCCGCGGCGGGCCACGTCGTGGTCGGGTGGCACACTCCGCGAGTTGCGTTCTCGCCGGCACTGGTCCTCGGTGGTTCCGCTCTCGCACTCGTCGTCGCTGAAGTCGTCTACCGGACGACCGGCGACGCGCCCCACCTCCTCGCGATCGACGCTGTTCTCGCCCTAGTCGGCATCCTCGCCTTCCGCGAAGCTCGCCCCGATGACTGGGAGGCACTCCTGCGCGGTACGGGACGGATTACGGCCGAGCGCAACATCGCCGAGACCGTCGGGCTGTTCGACCCGGACAGCCTGGGAGTCTTGCTCCTGCTCGGCTTCACACTCGTGCTCGCGCTCCCGGCGATGGTCTCAGGCGTCCAGCGAGCTCGGACGGTACCGAAGTGGACAATCCCGATGGCGTACGTCTGGTACTTCTTCGGACTCGCGACGCTGTCGGTCCGGTTCGTCGGCGAACTCGCACCAATTTTGGCGGTGTTCGCGGGCGTCGGCTTCGTGCGACTCGCGGCCTGGATCGACGCGATTGGCCCCCTCGATATCGATCCGAACCGTGCACTTCCGGGCCTCACCATTCCCGACCGTCAGACCCTCGGGACGCTCGCCCTGATTTTCCTGTTGGTCGGCAGTCTTGGGATCGTACAGGTGCCGGTGAAGACGAGCCAAATCACGATCGAGGACAGCACGTACCAGAGCGCCGCCTACGTGGCAAACAACTCGGCACACTTGAACCAGTCCTATCCCGACAACTACGTCCTGAGCCAGTCGGGGCGCAACCGTGTGTACAACTACTTCGTCAGTGGGGAGTCAGAAAGCTACAGCTATGCTCGGCAGACCTACGGCGGCTTCCTCCGGAGTCCCGACGCGGACGAGTGGTACGGCCAGTTCGACGGCCGGGTGGGCTACGTCGTTCTCTCGACCGATCTCAATGCCACCGCGACAACCTACGCACACCTGACGAACGACTACGGCAGTCGGACGCCAGACCAGGCCGGTCTCGCGCACTTCCGGCCACTCTACGCGACCCCCGACGGCGAAAAACTCACCTATCAGGTCGTCCCGGGCGCGAATCTTACCGGACGGGCCACCGCAAACGAGACAGTCACCGTCCGCACGAACGTGACGATCCCCGGCGCGTCGTTCATCTACGAGCGACAGACGACGGCCGATACGGCCGGAGACTACAGCGTCCGCGTCGCCAACCCCGGTACGTACACCATCAAGACGGCAAACGAGACGAGCAAAGTGACTGTTTCGGCGGCAGCGGTCCGAAACGGAACGACGGTCGAAGGCTGATCGCGGCCATCATTTTCCCCTCGTGTTGACCTGACCTCACACCCCCTGGCGGACTGAAAGGGCGAGGTGGGCCGCCGTGAGCAATCACCGGGAGCGAACCACGTCGTCTGCGCGGCTTGCCTCCGGGTGAACGGAGTGAACGAGGAGATGTCGCGCAGCGACCGCGAGCCCGCCGAAGGCTTTCGAGGTCTACGCGATAACAGTCTCCTCTCGTCAATTCGTTCCACTAACTCGAATATCCGTAGCGAAAACTCTTTTAAAACGGACCGACAGTCCGAAGCGAATGCAAGTCATCGACGACGAGGGGAATCTCTTCGGACACGTCAACGTCATCGACGCGCTCGTAGTCCTCGTGATCCTCGCTGTCGTGGTCGCGGGTGTTGCCCTCCTCACGGGTGACGACGAGCAACCGGAGCCCTCCCTCGCGACGACGAACGTCACGCTCGATCTCGGTACACAACCCGAATACATCGCCGCCGAGATAAACGAAGGCGATTCCTACAGCCCCGGTGGTGACGCCGAGCTCACGATCACGGATATCCATCTCTCACCACAGGATGGCCAGACACACGTCACAGTCCGCGCCGAACTCCGAGGCCAGCCAAACGACGAGAGCGTCACCTACGCTGACGCCCCACCGCGTCTCGGTCGCACGCTCGACATCGCCACGAGCCGGTATCAAGTAAGCGGACAGATCCGGGCCATCGGCGACGGGAACTCGCTCGACAGAGAGACGACGACTGTCGTCCTCCAGGACACGGTCCCAGCAACTGACGCCCGCGAGGTCACGGCCGGTGACGAAGTACGACTCGCGGGACGGACCGTCGCGACGGTCACGGATGTCGCTGCGTACGCGACGAGTGATCCGAGCCAGCGAACCGTCTACGTCGAAGCCGAACTCGAAACGTACGCCCAGCGGGGTGAACGCCGCTTCGGGAACACGCCACTCCGCGGCGGCCAGACAGTCACACTCCCCGCAAGTGAGTACACGATCGACGGCCGGCTCGAACGGATCGGAAGCGGCCTTGACCGCGCAGCGGCCGACGTACTCGTCGAGAGCACCGTCGACGTTGAGACGGCAGAACGAATCGCCGAGGGTGACGTCGCGACGGTCGCCGGACACGAAACCGCCGAAGTGCAGACCGTCACCACGTACGCGACGGGGAACCCCGACCGAAAGCGCGTGTTCGTCGGCCTCTCACTGCAGACGCTGTCGGACGGCCAGCGCCAGCAGTTCGGTGACATGCACGTCCAGCGGGGCAACAGTGTCGAGATTTCGACCGAAAGCTACGAGCTGTCGGGACCGATCCGTCGCGTCGGCACGCTCGAAGAACGTGGCACGCTCGCTAACCGCACGGTCACGCTCCGGATGACCGATGTCCGCGAGGACATGGCCGATGCGATCGATGCGGGCATGACCGAACGCTCGGGAGAGACGACCGTCGCCCGCGTTACGCGCGTCAACACCGAGCCAGCCGTCATCATCGCCACGGGAGACAACGGCTCGGTGAACGTCGTCGACCATCCGTTCCTTCGAGACATCACGCTCACCACGGAACTTCAGGTCAGAGAGACGACCAGCGGCGTCCGGTTCAAGGGCGACACGATCAGACAGGGCTCGACGGTCGTTCTCGACCTGGGGACGATCACCGTCCGAGCCGAACTCGTCAGTATCGGCGGGTGACCCCGTTCGAACACCGAAAACGGGATACCGTCTCAGTCAAACTGCTACCCATCCCGAATGGACGCCGAGAAACGTTCGCCGACAGCGTATATCGAAGCTGTGGTCGAGAAGGCGAGCCGCGTGCTAGAAGCGTCACGCGTCGTCCAGATCGGCCAGTCGATCACCGCCCGGGCAGCCGCGGTCACGCGGGCGTCGTCCCTCTATCGCTGGCTCACCAAAGAGCCCGACCCGGAGGTCGTCGTCATCGACCTGCGAGAGACTTACACTGTCGGCCCGTTCGTCCGATTGCTCGACCGACTCGTCCCACACGTCGAGCGGGCCTGGAACGGATCGGTGCTCAAGCGCGCGACTGATCGCACGGGTGCGCTGGTGCGCGAGGCCCCGGTCAAGGTCGCGAGCGTGCTCTTGCTCGTCGTTCTCTCCGTCCAGACACTCCAGTCGCTCCCAGCGATACAGAGCGGCTCCGTGACGACCGTCGGCACGTTCACTCTCGCGTGGCTTCTCGCACTGGTGGGCCTTCGCGTCGACTGGACGCTCGCGGAACTCGCAGAGAGCCGCGCTGGTCGGCTTCTCCGGGCACTCCTCGAACCACCGGAACCACCGAACGAGGACTAAGTCCTCCGAAAGCCGGTGCCGGTGTTTTCCCCGTCGAACACCACCGTGATTCCCGACCAGCGCGGTCGGACCACAGTCCACAAAACTCACCGCACCGTAGTGGCGACTGACTAACGGCGTTGCCCAGGACAACCATGCGACTGCGCTACTACGCCGAAGCCGACACCGCCGTCGACCATCGTCGAACCGTCGAGCTACTGGAATCGATCGCCGATCGACATGCGTTCCCGGTCGAGATCGTGCAGGTCGAGCCGCGGCGAGCGCCGCCCGAGGAGTTCTCAGGGGCAGTCGAGCATCGCACGCTCGACAACGCCTGGGACGATTTCACGTACAATCAGACACTACAGGACGGGTTGGGTACGCCGCCCTCACAGTACTACGACGATCCCGAAGACATCATTGGAAACGTCGGCATCGTCGTCGACGATACCCTCGTCTGGGCGACGCGATTCTGGGGGACACACCACGGCTGGGGACCTATCGATCCCGAACAGACGGCGATCGGCTTTCTCGAAGCGGTCGAGCAACGAGGCGAAGGCCCGATCGCCGAACGAGTCTCGCTCGAAGACTGGTCTCCCGACGAGGCATGACTGACACCGAGTCCGACGCGAGCGGCGATCCCGAGCGATCACGTATGGACATCCAGATCCCGACCCGTGATTCGATCCGCGAGATCTGTACCGCACAGTCGTTCCAGCGCGGCGTCGAGTACTTCGAGGCGGGCCAGGTCCGCGACCTCACCGTCGCGGACAGCGAGGTGACTGCGACGGTCCGTGGCAGCCACGACTACCGGACGACGGTCGACTTGTCGGCGACACAGTTTGCTCCCCGGTGTTCGTGCCCCTACGACTACGACGGCGAGTGCAAGCACGTCGTCGCGGTGTTGCTGGCCGTGGCCGACCGCTCGGACGAACTGTTGGGTGATCGATCGGACACGTCCGACTACGGCGACGAGGCGGCCCAAGCATCGAACAAGCCGATGCCGAGAGCCGTCGAGCGAGCGGTCGACGAGGCCGACGACGAGACAGTGCGGACGTTCTTGAGTCGGATTCTCGCAGAGGACGAGCACCGAAGAGAGCAGTTCCTCGCCCTTGTCGATGGGCCGGCCGAGAAAAGCGCTGCCGACTACAGGCGCGAGATCGACCAGCGCTTCGAGGATGCCGCTGGACAGCATGACATCGTCGAATACGATACGCGACTCGATTTCAGCCAGTACTACGATCGAGCGGATACCTACCGGGAGAACGCTAACGCCGAGCAAGCCCTGAAGATATATCGGGCGCTCGCGGAGACGATCCACGAGAATCTCGATCGGATCGACGACAGCAGCGGACACTACGGCGACCAAGTCGCACGGGCGGTCGAGACTTACGCGGAGACCGTTCGCGAGATGGACCGATCTCCCGAGGAACGACACGAATACATAGACAGCCTGTTCGAGCAGTACCGGACGACGGAGTTCGACTTCGTGGGGGAGTACTACGACGAGGCGCTTCGAGCGGTCTGTGAGACGACTGCCGATCTCGAACATCTCCGGTCGTTGCTGGAACCCCACGTACCGGCCGACCTACCTCTCTCCGAGAGCGATCTTCCGGACGAGAACGACTCCGGGAACGGCGAGGATGGACCGACTGGTGAGGGCGACGTTCCGATTGACGGATCGACTGCAACGCGGGTTCCCGATCCGACGAGAGACCGTTTGGACGCCGATCTGTTCACCGGCGGAGCGACCGATGTCGACCGTCTCAGCGCGATCCCGCTCGATATCGAAGCATTCGTCGGCGAGACGCTCACGGAAAAGATCGAAGCGTTCGCACTGGAGGGAGACGCCCGAGATGCCTCTCGCTCGGGATCTCAGTACACCCCTCACGAGCGAACACTGCTCTCGACGTACGTCTGGGTACTGTCGGAACTCGACGAGCGGGACACGCTCCGTGCGATCCTCGCCGACGTGTACACGGAGCGTCCGTCGTTCTGTCGGCAATACGTCGACGAACTTCTCGCGGACGATCGAGACGACCGCGCGGAGGACGTCGTCGAGGACGGGCTCGATCAGTTCACCCATTCCCACGAATTCCACCGGTTCGCGGCCGAGTTCTACGACGAACGCGACGACGATCGATACCGGGAGCGTCTCCGAACGCTGTTCGTCCGATTCGAGGACTGGGACGCCTACGACGAACTGAAGACCGCTTGCTCCGACGAGCGGTGGGAATCGGTCTTCCACGGGATCGTCACACAACTCGGGCGACTCGATCCCGATCGGCTGATCGACCTGTACTGCCACGAAGGCGAACGCGAGAAGGCCCTGTCGAGAGTCCTCGACAGCGAAGACGTGGCGACGCTCAAACGCTACCGGGCCGACGTCGCTGACCTCGATCCCGAGAAGTACTTCGAGGCGTATCAGGAGCGACTGGAGCCGTACCTGGCCAGCGACACCGGTCGCGATCACTACCGAACCGTGATCGAGCACCTGCGCGAGATGGAACGCCTCGGGTTCGAGGACGAACTGGACGCGTTCGTCGCTCGCCTCCGAGAGAAGCACTCGAATCGACCTGCGTTCCTCGACGAACTCGATACCGCCGGCTTCTAGACATCTGCGGTGTCGTCTTCGCCATCCGAATCGAGCAAGGGTAGACCCACTTAAAGGGGTCGAAGTATGTGTTCCTGATCTCGCGACCATCTCACATATATTTGCGGACCCAACAACTATATTGCAATACAGTCCGTCCTTCTGGTATGGACGAGTTCGATCCGACCCCAACGACTGACGAGCCCCACTGGCAGCAGGACACGGACACGTTCGGGCGGATATACGACGTCGTGCTTGGAACCACGACATCGACGCCGTATGCGGAGATCGCAGAAATTGCGGATTGTTCGGCGAACGCGGCGAAGAAACATCTCGACCGGCTCGTCGAGATGGGGATCGCTCGCGCCGACACAGACGGACAACCCGCCCGATATGCGCGCAACGACGCGTACTTCGAGTGGCAAGAAGCGAGCCGTATCGCCCGTGAGATGACGGTCGAGGAGATCGTCGAGCGCGTGAGTGATCTCGAAGCAGAACGCGAATCCTACGAAGAGCGGTTCGAGGCGACTGACCCGGTATCGGTGTCGGCATTCGATGGCGATGACCACGATGCCGTTCATGAACGAATGGCTGCAATTGGTGACTGGCACGCCGTCATTCGCGATATCCGGCTCTACGAACTCGCTCGTCAGATCTCACAGAACGATGGCCATCTCATTCCAGCGTGACAGAGTCACCCGAAGAGCCCCCAAGGACGACTGGGCCACCTGATCGACAGACACTGCGCCTCCTTGAGAAACATCTGGGTGAGGATCCACTCGTCGAGAAGACGGACTTCGAGCCGAACGCACACGAACCACGCACACTTCGCGCTGTCCTCGATTTGAGTCACTATTCCTCCGGTATTGAGGAGGTTCGCCTGGACATCCGTTGGTTCGAGAGTGGCGATTTCTCGGCCCACTACGTCGAGAGACAGGACGATCAGCAGTGGGAGTGTCGCTGGGACAGGCATCCCAACAATCACAACGCCCGGTTGCATTTCCATCACCCACCAGGTGGAACGCCAATCGAGGATCTTTCGGCGGATCTGACACACCCGTTGGACGTCTACTCGACAGTCCACACTGCGATCGAACAACGGATCGAGCGAATATGGACGCCAGCAGATAGCGATTGAGTCGGATATTCTGTCCGAGGCAAAGATATATGATCTGCGCGACTGAATTTCGTGTATGAACAACACGGATCCCGAACAGCGATGGCACGAAGGGCGGACGACCTTCCAGCGTGTCTACGACATCGTACTCGGTACACAGTCGTTTCAGACCGCGCCAGAGATTGCTGATCGAGCAAAATGTTCTGAGACGGGCGCTCGAGAAGCGCTCGAACAACTCGTCGAGATGGGGATCGCCGAACAAGACGAGGGCCGTCCCGCTCGGTATCGACGAAACGACGCCTATCTCACCTGGAAGCGTATCGAATCGCTCGCAAAAGAGCACCGGCCGGAAATCCTTCGAGAGCGTGTCGAGGCGTTGCTCGAACAGGACGCGACGTTTCAGGAACAGTACGGCGTCCCGGATCCTGATGCCGTCACTGACGAAGACCTCCCAACCGATTCCCACGACGAACTCCACGAGTACTGGGCGGACCTCAGTGAGTGGCGGACCGTGCGGCGAGATATTCGCGTCCTTCGCCGTGCAGTTCAGCGGTCGGAGACACGATCCGAGGATGGAGCGCACGTGTGACAGACGCCGACGGGACGAGCGGACCACTCGATACTGCAACGCTCGAGGTACTGGCCCAGCGTGCTGCCTCTCATCCGTTGGTCGACGGCTGGGCGTTTCGACCCGATTCGATTTCCCCACGACAACTCGAGCTATCGATCAATGCCAGCCAGTACCCAGAACAGGTGGTGAGTGTCCGCCTCGACGTGCGATGGTTCGAAGGAGGTGACTACACGTTTCACTACGTCGAATCCTATGCTGATCACAGTCGGCAGTGTCGCTGGGACCGCCATCCAAAGCCCGATGACCCACGAGCTCACTTCCACCCACTACCGGACGCATCGGCATCTGTCGAACCATCCGAGATCGACGAGGATCATCACCTCAGTGTACTGTTCGCAGTATTGGAGTGGCTCGAGACACGTGTCGAAGATCTCCACGATACCTGACTTGAATACCGATCGATCTGTCCGACCGAAGCTCACGCTCTCACTTCCCCGTTCGCGCTTTTCATCCGGTTTCGCATTCCGACGGCCGCTTCAGTATGATGGTGAGACTCCTTTTGTCGCTGGCGTGTCAACGGCCATTCGTGCCCGGGGAATTGTTCGACACCTACGTCGCCGCTCTCCAGCACGACCTCGTCGACCTCCCCCAAGGCACCCGTCGCGTCGGCGTGGTGCGCTCGCCGACGCCGTGGTTCCACGGCGCGGTCGACGAGAACCGCCCTGCGCTCGGGCCGCCATCGGACTTCCTCGAAGAGTTCCAGTCTCGCGAGGAGTCGTTCAAGCTCGACGGTATGTGCGAGGAGGGTGCTCACAACGCCGCCTGGGAGGAACTCGACTTCGAGGAGACGTATCGCGATCACCTCACCAGCGGCGAGGCCCGGGCTTCGATGGACGATCTGGTCTCACTCCTGCAGGCGGGCGAGGACGTGGCGCTGGTCTGCTACGAGAACACCGACCAGAAGCGCTGTCACCGGACAATCCTGCGAGAGGAACTACGTAGTCGGGTATAGCTTCTACATCGAGGACGATGCGGCTAGCCGCTATCGCACGTCACGAACGGCCTCGACAGCGTCGACCTCGACATCGACGGCTAACTCATCGAGTGCATCCCCGAGTGGATCTGTCTCGTCGTCCTCAGGATCCGTTACCAGGAAATCACGGAAATCGTCTGCCGTGAGGCTCATGTTTGTCACTTGTAGTAGAGTTCGCAAAAAGGTGCTGGTGGTGCAAGCTGTGTCGGTGTACGGGCCTGTCCGTAGCGCACCGTTGTCGGACCAGGCCGACCCACCCCAGTTATCCCGTTCGCGCACCCAGACGAGTCCGTATGCACTACCGACGACTCGGTACGACCGGCCTGCAGGTATCGCCGATCTGTCTCGGGACGTGGCGCTTCGGCAAGGAACACGAGGACAGCGGCGTCGTCGAGACGGACCGCGAGGACGCCCACGAGTTGCTCGACGCCTTCGCCGAGCGCGGCGGCAACTTCATCGACACCGCCAACGGCTACGGCGGCGGCGACTCCGAGCGGTGGATCGGTGAGTGGCTCGAAGACCGGGACCGCGAGGACTACGTCATCGCCTCGAAGTGCTTCTGGTCGACGGTCTCGCGCTTCCAGGAGAACCTCTCGAAGAAGAACGTCCGCGCGGAGGTCGAGGGGTCGCTGGACCGACTGCAGACGGACTACCTCGACATCCTCTACCTGCATCGGTTCGACGACGACACGCCGATCGAACAGACGCTGCGCGCCGTCGACGACCTCGTCAGCGAGGGGAAGGTCCACAACGTCGGCCTGTCGACGGCCGACGCCTGGAAGCTCACCAAGGGCCTGTGGAAGGCCGACGTGAACAACTACGAGGCGTTCACCGTCACCCAGCCCCTCTTTCACGCCGCCTACTACGAGGACGTGGCCGAGTACCTCGACGTGTGTGTCGACCAGAACCTCGCGGTCTGCCCGTACTCGCCGCTGGCCGGTGGCTTCCTCACCGGCAAGTACGAGCGTGCGGGCGACGGGACCTACGAGCTGGACGCGCCCGAAGACACGCGTGCCCAGTTCGACGATCGCTTCCTCGATTTCTACGTCTCGGAACGGGGCTGGCACGTCCTCGACGAGGTCCGGGCCGTCGCCGAGGAGGTCGACGCCTCGCCGGTACAGGTCGCTCTGCGCTGGCTGATGGACCAGCCCGACTTCGACTGCGTCCCGATCGTCGGCGCGCGGACCGTCGACCAGCTCGACGAGAATCTCGGGGCGATCGACGTGACGATTTCCGACGACCAGTTCGACCGGATCTTCGAGGCCCGCTACGACGACGACGGCAGCCTGTACAAGACGAACGCCTGACACGGTGGGGTCGTCGCCACGAGCGCGTCGCCCGCGACCACATCGCTTTTACCCCTCTCTGTCGGCAACGTAGCCAATGAGTGCTTTTCGCGTCCCGCTGTTGCCGTCGTGGCTCCGGTGGCTCGCCGTCGCCGTGGTCGGTGGTGTGATCTTCACGCTCTCGGTGGTCGTCGCGCCGCCAGGAGAGCCAATCGTCAAGCCCTTCGATCTCCTCCCGCTGGACAAGTGGCGTCACTTCCTCGCGTACGCCGCCTTCGGTGGGACACTGGCGTACGCCACGAGCACCTGGCGGTGGTCGACCGGCCGGCTCGCGGTGTTCGTGCTCGGGATCACCGTGGCCTACGGCGTCGGCATCGAGATCTGGCAGTGGTTCCTGCCCAACCGCTACTTCGGGCTGGGAGACGCCTACGCCAACGCGCTCGGGGCGGCGCTGGCGAGTCCGTGGTTCCTCCTCCGCGATCGCCTCTCGTTCGTGTCACTGTCGGAGTGGGTGTCCGCGATCGTCGACTGATACGGACCGTTGTAGCGATGTACCGGTGAGCGTCTCCCTCGTCGCACACCGGTACATCGCTACAACGGTCCGTATGAAGGCCGGCCGTCACGACCGTTCGAACGATGCACGAAAGTCGGCGGTGGCGTCGCGCCATGCCGCGATCAGCTCGTCGTCGTTCTCGCTGTCCCAGGGCTCGATCCGGCCGTCGGCGTCGAGTCGCTCGACGGTCCGACGAACCCCGTCCTCGAAGCTGACGGTGTACTCGAAGTCCAGGTCTCGTCTCGCCTTGCTGTTGTCGAACACCGTCGAGAACTGGAAGTGATCGCGCAGCATCGCCGTGCGGTCCGGGATGGCGTCGGCGAGGACGGTCGTCGGAACGTGGACGAGGTCGGGCTCGGGAGCGTCCAGCGCGTCGGCGACGGTCCGGTGGTACTGGTTCCAGGTGATCACCTCCTCGCTGGTGACGTGGTAGCACTCGCCGTACGCGTCGCCGTTGCCGACGGCGGCGACGAACGCCGCGGCCACGTCGTCGCGGTGGCACGGTCCCCACAGCGACTGGCCGTCGCCGTGGACGACGATGGGCTTGCCCTTCCGGATCCGGTCGACGTAGTAGGTGCCGACGCCGAGCGTGTGGAGCACCGGCCCGCCCTCGCCGTAGGTGCTCCACGGGCGGAGCACGGTGGCGGCGAACGCGCCGTCGTCGTGGGCTGCCAGGAAGCGATCCTCGCAGGTGGCCTTGTCCGCGCCGTACTCGCTGACGGCCGGTTCGCGGGCGGCGTCTTCCGTGACGGGGTTGGTCGCCAGCGGGCGGTGGTACACGTCGACCGTCGAACAGAAGACGTACTGCTCGATCCCCGCGAAGATCTCGACGGCGGCCTCGGCCTGTGCGGGGGCGAAACAGACCATGTCGATCACGCAGTCGGGCTCGACCGCGTCGCGGGCCCGCTCCAGGGCGGCGTCGTCGTCGCGGTCGCCGTGGAGGAACGACACCGTGTCCGGCAACTGGGCGTCGGTCTCCCCGCGAGTGAAACAGGTCACGTCGTGGCCGGCCTCGACGAGCTGGCGCGAGACGGCCGTGCTGATCAGTCCGGTGCCGCCGATGACGAGTACGTCCATGCCAGTGTGAGCGACCGCAGGGAGATAAAGCACCATCACGTGACCGGTGGGTTTTAGCGGTTGCCAGTCACGTTCGTAGCCGTGACAGACGCGCCGCCGTCGCCAGAGGGGTATCCGCTGGTCGGCCACACGCCGAACTACGTCACCGACGCCTTCGGGTTCATCGAGGAGGCCGTCGGGACGGTCGGGGACTGCTTTCGGGTCACCGTCCTCGGCGTCGGCGATCTCTACGTGCTGGCACACCCCGACTACATAGAGCAGGCCCTGGTGTCTGAACGGGCGGCGTTCACGAAGGGCCCAGACTTCGAGTTCGCCTTCGGGGACGGCATCATCTCCGTGACCGGCGAGGCGTGGGAGCGCCAGCGAGAGGTGCTGGAGTCGTTTTTCTACCCGGCACGGATTCGATCGTACGCCGAGGAGATGGTCGCGTTGACGACCGCTCGCATCGAGCGCTGGGAGTCGGGCGACCGGATCTCGCTGCACGAACAGGCTCGCGCGCTGGCCCTCGAAAACCTCATGGGAACGCTGTTCGATCGCCGCCTCGCGCTCGACGGCGACGAGCGGCTGCGGCGGGCAGCAAACGACCTCAACGCCTGGTTCGAACCGTCGTCGTGGGCGCTCCCCGGGTGGGTGCCGACGCCGGCCCGTCGCCGGTTCAAGCGGGCACGGGCGACTCTCCAGGACGAGGCCGAGCGACTCATCGCTGAGCGCCGAGAGGGAGAGCGGGGCGACGATCTGCTGTCGGCACTCGTCGCGGCCCAAGAGAGCGACGAGGGAACGCTCACCGACGCGGAGATCGTCGATCAGGTCCAGACGATGCTGTTTGCGGGTCACGACACGACCGGGCTGGCGATGACCTACGCGCTGTATCACCTCGGTCGAGCGCCGGAGTTGCGCGAGCGGTTCCACGCGGAACTCGACGCCGTGCTCGGCGATCGGGATCCGACCCTCTCCGACGTGAGCGAGCTCGACGTGACCGAGCGGATCGTCAACGAGGCGCTCCGGCTGTATCCGCCGATTCACACGATACCGCGCCGGACGACGCGGGCGGTCGAGGTCGGCGGCTACCGGATTCCGGCGGGAGAGACCGTCCACCTGTCCCTGTACGCGGTCCACCGCGACGCGCGATACTACGACGAGCCGTCGGCGTTCCGGCCGTCACGGTGGCTCGAAAGGAACCCCCAGTCTGCGGGGTACGCCTTCGCTCCGTTCGGAGCCGGGCCGCGGGTCTGTCTGGGACGACGGTTCGCGCTGCTGGAGGCGACGCTCGTGCTGGCGACGATCGGCCGGCGGTTCGAGCTCGATCCCCAGTCGTCGCTGTCACTGGAGCCGGCGATGACGACACAGCCGGCCGGCGAGGTCCCGGCGATCGTCAGCGAGCGGTAGTCGCCGTCCCCGAGCCAGCCGGGTGGGCCATCGCCGCGGCGGTGGAGAGTAGTAGTCCCAGACCCAACGGTCGCGCATGGAGATCATCGCAGTCGCGGCGGTCGGCGAAAACGGCGTCATCGGCGACGGCGACCGACTCCCCTGGCACCTCCCCCACGAGTCCCGGCGCTACCGCGAGCGAGTCGCCGACGACACCGTCGTGCTCGGCCGCAAGACCTTCGAGATGTTCGAGGAACTGCCCGGCGCGCGACAGCTCGTCTTGAGTCGGAGCGAGCGCTCGTTCGAGGCCGAGACGGCGACTCACGCGGCGAGCGTCGACGCGGCGATCGATCTCGCCCGCGAGCGCGGCGATCCGGTGCTGTACGTGCTGGGCGGTGCCGGGGTCTACGAGGCGTTCCTGCCGCGGTACGACCGGATGTTGCTGAGCCGCGTCGACGGCGAGTACGAGGGCGACGCGACGTTCCCGGCGTTCGACCGCGAGGCGTGGACACTCGTCGACGAGACGCCGTACGACGGGTACACGCTCGAAACGTGGGACCCCGCGGCGTGAGCGCCACCGACACCCGACAGTATCTTAGGGCGGCCCCGCCACCGACCCGATATGGAAGTCGGACTCGTCATTCTGGACGGCTGGGGACTGAACCCCGACACGGACACCCGGGACGCGGTCGCCGCGGCCGACACGCCCAACGTCGACCGATACCGCGAGATCGGTGCCGACAGCACGCTCGAAACCCACGGGCGTCGCGTCGGCCTCCCCGAGGGCCAGATGGGCAACTCCGAGGTCGGCCACCTCAACATCGGGGCCGGCCGCGTCGTCACGCAGGACTCGGCTCGCGTCACCGACGGGATCGCAGACGGCACCTTCTTCGAGAACGACCGCCTGGAATCGGCCTTCGACTACGCCGAGGCCAACGACGGCGCGGTCCACTTCATGGGGCTGGTCTCTGATGGCGGCGTCCACTCCTACCAGAAGCACCTCCACGCGCTGATCGACTTCGCCGCCGACCGCGGCGTCGAGGCGGTCACCCACGCCTTCACCGACGGCCGGGACACCTCGCCGACCGGCGGCGAGGAGTACCTCGCCGAACTCCAAGCCCACGCCGAGGAGCGTGGAACGGGCCACGTCGCCACCGTCGCCGGGCGCTACTACGCGATGGACCGAGACCAGAACTGGGAGCGCACCCGCCGGGCCTACGACGCGATCGTCTCGCGCGAGGCCGACCACAGCGCCGACACGGCGGTCGAGGCGGTCACCGACTCCTACGATCGGGGCGACACCGACGAGTTCGTCGAGCCGACGCTGGTCGAGGGCGAGCCTCGACAGGCCCCGGAAAGCGAACGCCAGAGCAGTGACCGGGGCCGGCCGGCACTCGACGACGGCGACGCCGTGATCTTCTTCAACTTCCGCTCGGACCGCGCGCGTCAGCTCACGCGCATGCTGGGCGACGTTCGTCCCGAGGACTGGGGCGGCGACACGGAACCGCCGGAGGTCCGGCTGGTCACCATGACCCAGTACGACGCGACCTTCGATCTCCCGGTGGCCTACCCGCCCAACCAGCCCGAGGACGTGCTCGGCGAGGTGCTGGCCGAGACCGGGCACACGCAGCTTCGCCTGGCCGAGACCGAGAAGTACGCCCACGTCACCTACTTCCTCAACGGCGGCCGCGAGGTCGAGTTCGACGGCGAGATCCGCCGGATCGTCGAGAGCCCGGACGTGCCGACCTACGACCAGCAACCGGAGATGAGCGCACCCGCAGTCACCGACACCGCCATCGAGGTCATCGAGGACGACGACCCGGACGCGATGGTCTGTAACTACGCCAACGCGGACATGGTGGGCCACACCGGCGACTTCGAGGCCGCCACTGCGGCCGTCGAGGCCGTCGACGAGCAGCTCGGGCGCATGGTCGAGGCGATCACCGAGGCCGGCGGTCACGTCCTCGTCTGTGCCGACCACGGCAACGCCGACGACATGGGGACCGCCGAGGACCCACACACGGCCCACACGCTCAACCCGGTCCCGTTCGTCTACCTCGGCCCCGACGGGACGGCGGCGGGCCGGGAGGCCCGCGACGGCGGGACGCTGGCGGATCTCGCGCCGACGATGCTGTCGCTGCTGGGGATCGACCAGCCCGACGCGATGACCGGCGAGCCGCTGGTCGAGTGAGGGCAACGGCCAGCCGTCCGTGGCCGTCGCCGATCGGCCCGGCGTTTCGTATCGACGCACGACCGGCGGTCGTCGCCGCGCGTTTCCGCGCTGTTCGACAGAAATGCACACTATAAATGATTAATTTTTAGCCGACGAAACACCACAGTACTGTCGCGGTCGGGCGTCCGCTACGGTCGCGGCCATCGGGGTGTCCGGATGTTAGGGGGGCACTGACAGCTGCCCGATCGGTGTCGCCGACGTACTGCCGTCCCGGCCGTCGAGGGATCACACATGCGACGACGGACGTACGTACGATCACTGTCGGCGCTCGTGGGGCTCACGGGCGTCGGCGCGGCATCGGCACAGCAAGAGTACCCGACGTGGGACGCGAGCGCGACCTACTCGGAGGGTGACCGGGTCGTCTACGAGGGGACGATCTACGAGGCCCAGTGGTGGACACAGGGCGACGAACCCGGTAGCACCCAGTGGGGGCCGTGGAACGTCGTCGACTCTTCGGACGGTGGCTCCGACGGGGGGAGCGACGGCGGCAGCGACGACGGCACGGACGGTGGCAACGAGACCGACTATCCGGCCTGGGACGCCGGCACCACGTACACCGGCGGCGATCGGGTCGTCTACGAGGGGACGATCTACGAGGCCCAGTGGTGGACCCGAGGAGACGAGCCCGACGCCGGTGGACCGTGGGACGAAGTCGGTCCCGTAGACGGTGGCGGTGGGGACGACGGCAGCGGTGACGACGGCAGCGACGATTCGGACGGGGACACGGGCACACCGGGCGCGATCCCGGAGAACGTCTTCGCCCCGTTCGTCGACGTGGCCCTGGACGACCAGCAGGCGCTCACCGACGCGGTCTCGAACGCCGGGACGAAGTACTTCACGCTCGCGTTCGTCAACTCCGCCGGGGGCGAGCCGGCGTGGGCCGGCGACTCGAACCTGATCGTCGGCGAGAGCGGCGAACGCCTCGACATGCAGGGCCAGATCGCCGACCTCCGGGCCGACCACGACGGTGAGGTCATCGTCTCCTTTGGCGGTCTCAGCGGCACGTACCTCGCGGAGGCGGTGACGAGCGCGAGCACGCTCAAAGAGAAGTACGCGACCGTCGTCGATCGGCTCGACGCGCAGTTCATCGACTTCGACGAAGAGCAACA
>Ga0207754_100257_pt1 | contig 24050 bp, 23 predicted proteins | sample A23E1SouthBayCA_FD_187728 | JGI IMG/M metagenome (GOLD analysis project Ga0207754, IMG submission 187728) | Aerobic enrichment media microbial communities from Eden Landing Ponds, California, USA - A23 E1 (SPAdes) | ecosystem: Environmental > Aquatic > Marine > Unclassified | place: Emeryville... | reverse complement strand
GATGATCCAGCACACGAGTACCTGCGGTACGCCGTTCTTCGGCTGCTCGAAGGCGAAGCTACCGAGACGACAGTGGATGGGCTCGATATCTGCGGTGTGACCATCGGTATGGGGAGGACGACGCGACGTTCGACAGGTGGGGAGCCGACATCGAGTGGTGGGACGATATCCCACCGCGAGAGGCGTGTACCCGGTTCCGAATCTTCTATCCCGACAAGCACGAGCCCGTTCCACGAGTGATCGTCTACGTGATGGCCGCCCTCGGCGCGTGGCGCGTGGGCTGGGACCGCCGCGGCCAGTGGCTCCTACGACCATCGCGAGCGCCGCGAAGTCCACTACCGCTGGCCGGAAGGGCATTCGGTTGGAGACCTCCTGCAGAATCGGCTCCAGGGCCCTGCCGCCGCCGTCGCGCCGGACGGCGGCCGAACAGGCGATGCTCGCGACCGGATGGTCGTCACGGAAGACTCGAGCCAATATACGACCTCGAACCGCGAACCCGACCCGCCGTCGACGAAACGAGTTATATTATAACTAATCCAGGGTAGTGCGGTAGTTTCAGGTAGTCAAACCCTGAACCAGGTTGCATGTCTCAGGATCCTATGAATACCCTCATCGGCCAATTCACCCGGTTTGCCGTCCAGAACGACTTGGAAACCGATGATTGGGGAATGGTCGCTACAGAGTTCGATGTCAAAGACACGCTGAGAGATATCGACCGGTTCCACGCCAGTTGGAACCACAGCGACGACGACAAGCAGGCGAACACGACTCAGTTTCTCAGAGAAGTAGCAGAGGAAGACGAGGAAAAGGCGGTCGGCGTCATGGAGCGGATTTACACCTTGGCCGACACCGGCTCAGAAACTCTGGAGAAGTACCCAGCCCTGGAAATCCTTGAAAACGAAGAACCGGGTACAGAAGTCCTGTACTCCACATTCCGCTCCGAACAGTTCCTCGACCTCGCCAACGTCCCAGGCACGTTCTACCCTGACCTCGTTGAGGACATCAACCAGTGCTACAGTATCGGAGTCAACGACGCCACCCTCATCCTGACACGAAAGCTTCTGGAGAACCTGCTAATCGACATCCTTCGAAAACAGTACGGGAAACAGGAGATCCACCTGTACTACCGTCCGGACACCCACCGGTTTCAGAACTTCAGCACACTCATCGACAACTTCGAGGACAACCTAAGCGACTTCCAGCACTTGTCCGGAGGCCTTGACAGCGACTTCATCGATCAACTGAACGCTTTCCGGCAGGACGCCAACGCAGAGGCCCACTCCATCGAGACCAACATCACCGAAGACGAGATTGAGAGTTACAGGGAGCAGGCCCGTCACGCTTCCCGAATCCTGTTCCGGGTTAAGAAGAATATTTGAGGGCTACTGTAGCGTATTGAGGGAAGCAGTTAGCTGCTGCTGCATATCAAGACCGATGTGAAACCGGCCAACGATCTCTGCCTGATGCTCTGGACAGGCAAGGATGGCAACTGCTCCGTCTTGTACCGGGACCACTGGTTGATCTGGATTATGGGGTGCGAGGTGGCAACTGGGACAGTTTATACCGCCGGCTGGCCGATGCTCTATGAATTCAGCTGTGTTTTCGGTTGACAAACCGCAGACAGACGTGAACTGCTCAAGGTGTTCAGTACATCCGACAAGAGGGAGCGTGAGCTGATCCAAGAGAAGGAAGGACAACGTGTGACCACTGTTAGAGTGGAGAGCAGACTCGCACGCATCACACTGGATAGGCCGAAGACTATGGAAGTCGTCCGTCTGTTGCTGAGAGGAATCTGCTGGAGGCATACTGTGGTTGTTGAATTGGGTTTTACTGCCACACGGGTAAGTTATGGGAACATACTGTCGTCTCCAGTTCTCTGCTGGTACTGAGATAAGTCAATATTCTCCAACAGGTCTATATCCGTATACTGGTCGATCAAGATAGCGATGATGATGAGCAGAACGACAGCTGTGCCAGCATCGAAATTCAGGCCTTCAGCGATCGATTCTCTGCGTCTAACCGATCTCCGCTGAACACCCGATAATTGATTAGAGGCCTGGGCGGCTTCCTCAACCCAGTCTCCGATGTTTTCTCGCCCGTTGTCCCTGTCCCAGTGGTAGGTGGGAAAAATACTGGAGAGGGTTTGCACGTCGCCGTCTTGCTCTACGACGAACTTCTTCAACGGGTTGCTTCCGCTGAAATCAGTACTGCCCTCTTTGTCCTTCAGAGAGTGGACTTTGATTCCGACAATTCCGTTCCCTCTCTTGATACTTTTCTTGATCTCGTATCGGATCCAGTCTCTGTCTGCTGTCTCATTTCCGATCAGGACTGCAGTGACAGATGTGCCGTGCATCTGGTCATCGATCCACTCCTGGATAGCATCTTCACCCTCTCGCTTTACTTCCTCCCACTCTGCTGCATCGACGAACCCTGCAGCTTCCCTGTCCTTCTTAGCAACCCAGCTGTTTCGGACCTGATTCACCCTCCAGATGTCACGGCCGTAGTGGAAGCTGAAGAAAACTTGTCTAACCAAAGATATTTCCTCCGTTGATCAAGATCAGGAGGGCCGAGTACAATATAAGTAAGCTGCCGACCGTTCCGTAGAACCACAGCAAAGAGGTATTTAGCATCAATTTGGCAGTGCCGTTGACATCACCATCAACCCTGGATGGATCCATGTTAAAGAGATGATCTTCGTTGTCAGGCCTGTTTTTTCTCACCCAGTTATAGAGCTCTCGGAACCTATGCTCCTGCTTCAGGTAATATGCGTCCAAGTACCAGAAACCGATGAGAGGGATGAATGCCGCGAATAGCTGGAAGTTATTCGTCCGGAAGAGCAGAGCGACCACGACCAAGGTCACGGTCCATCCCTTGATTTTGAAAGAGTTAGAGGCCTGCCGGTCGATAACGTTCTGGATTTGCTCGAGCTCTTGATGGAAGCTCTCGTCCGAAACCATGCTTTACCGGCCTGCTATTTGAGCCGCTTCTTCAACCCAGTCTCCCAGGTTATCGTATCCGCTGTCCCGCTTCCAGCGATAGGTGTTGAAAATGTCGTCGAAGAACTTTTTCCGGCCGGTTTCCTCGATGTAGATGTTGCTGAGCGGGTTCTTCCCTCGGGAGTCAGTTCTGCCGTCTTTGTCCTCTAAATTGTGGACTCGGATTCCTACGATGCCGTTGCCCTCCTTCCAGCTTTTCTTGATTTCGTATTCGACCCAATCACGGTTGTAGGTCTCTTTGCCGATGAGAACTGCTGTGACTGAGGTACCCTTCATTTGGTCGTTGATCCAGCGTTTGATCGCGTCGTCACCTTGACGTTTCAGGCTCTCCCAGTCAGCTGCATCGATGTATCCGGCAGATTCTCGGTCGTCCTGAGTCAGCCAGCTGTTCCTGACTTGGTTGGCCCGCATGTGATCGCGGTCGAAGTGGAAGCTGAAGAATACTCTCCGAACCATTGTTACTTCTTAACGTAGTGGTGACGCTTACCCCTCAAATAGTTACTGTTCTACCGGGTCAAGGCCGGGATTTCTCTTTCTCGGTTTCTCCGGTGTTGAGAGAGACTCGATAGAGGCGGTCGTCCCGTTCATCACCAGTTACTGCTTCAGCATCATCAGTCAGTACTGTAACGACGTGACCGTGTACTCTATGATACTGCTCGTGATCAGGATCTTTCTCGTCCGGAATATCAACCCGGACACGGTCACCCTTCGAGAAGCGCTGCATTGATAATGTTCGCGGTTTGCAGCTGTCGCAGCCGTGCTTTTCCTGGGTGGTCCAATCGTTGCGTATCTTTCTGGAAATCCCAGGATACTGTTCTACGTCCATGTTGCACTGGGTGCGTTCTGGTTCGGCCTTGACTTCTTCTTCAAATTCGTTCTCGGTCCTGCATTGGATCAGGTGCCGGATGAAGCAGCCGGTATGATCAATCAGCATTTGGTGCCGAAGATGGCGGTCGTTGCGGAGCCGTTGAGTGTCGGCGTGATCGGCTCCGGGATCGGATTAGCCGGTATGATGGGTTACTGGGATAATCCTGGTATCTGGGTGATGGCTGCGTTCGGTATCGGTGTCACGATGCTGTTGATCGGGTTCGGCCCTCTCCATTACTTGACGACGAAGATGGGTGTGGAACTCTCGATGCCGGAGCCTGACCAGGAACGTCTCGACGAACTGTTCGGAGCAACGATAAAATGGGGCCTGGTTCAGACTGTCTTGATGCTGCTGATTATCGGTATGATGACCGGGATCCGCTGGCAGATCTAGAGGTCGTAACTAGAGATCTCGCTGCTGCCACACTCCGGGCACTCCTCACCTTTCTCTTCGAGTTTGTGGCCACAGTCCCGGCACTCAAACAAAGCTGAGTCCTCCGGTCTTAGAAACCGCTTCACTTCGTTCAGCAGAGAGGAGCTCATTGTGGTTGGACGACTTCTCGGCATCCGGGGCATTCCGTCCAAGCCTCTTGCTCGCCGGACCGGGTTTCGTACTGGATCAGGATGTGACGAGTATGGATCTCTTCGTGGCAGGACGGGCAGACGCCGAGACGAGAAGTTTCCTGAGCAGCCATATGGATTTGACCTCCCTTGGAAAACCCCGGGGGAAGAGGGTTCGAGTGGGGGAATGGTGGAGCGTGTGACTGAGGGCCTACCGAACGCCCTCTACCAAGACCTGAACACTGATAGCCACAAATAGCTCAGGTAAGCGCAGTGAAAGTAGAGAGACACAACTTCCCTCAGAACAAGCCCGGAAGATAGAGGACGGAACACCTATGCTTTAGACAATGGATTGAATTATTCCTCTAAAGAGAATGGCGTCCGGAAGACAAATATCCACCATGAATACGCGATCACTGGGCACCTCGGTGACCCGCTTCGGGACCATCGCTATAATCGTATCTGCCCTGTTTGTCTTCCTAAATCAGATTCTGGATGTGAGCTGGCAGATCCTCACACTAGCTGCAACTGCGGTAATTCTCTTAATCTTAGGATGGATGTGGAAACGAGGATTCTTCATATCTCCTTCGTCACTGCAACTGAGGTCGCTTTACCAAAAATACAGCTACTCCGGTTTTTTACCGCTTCTTAGAGTTTTCAAATCTCGAGAGCGTCGGAGAGTGGAAGTTCTGAAAGGGCTTTTCCTAGTTGCTGCAGCAGTAATCGTGGGTGCCTCAATCTATCTCCTCCATTCTGCCCTGCTAAATGAGTTTACACTCAACGTCCAGAGCAGTATACTCGGAACAGCCTGGCAGGTACACGCCGTCATCATCGGGTTTAGCTTCGTTGCCTTGACTTTTGTCTGGGAAGAGATCTACAGTAACTCTTTGAGCGACGAATTAACAAGGCTGTTCGTAGAGGATATTGGCTCAATCTGGACAGTTACCTTTGTCTTTGGCTCCAACCTGCTTCTTGGAGTCATAGCTTTCACACAATCTTCAGCAGAAAATGTAGGGCTTCTACCAGTCTATATTACTGCTGTACTATTCGTCTCATCTATAGCATCCGTAGCGGGCCGGTTCTTAGACGCATTAGATCTCTTGTTCTACACAGACCTTGACGAAGAGGTGAAAGAATACGCAAAGGCGGATCTAGATAAAGAGCTCGTAAGAGAAAGTTCCACTCCGAATAAAGTCCTCTCGCAGACTATACACAGCTTTGAACAGGTGTCTATAGGTATGCCAAACTTCGGACTAGAACAGACCGTTATCTCCTCAAGAGATATCGAGAAACGTGGGGTGATTACGGATATCAATCTGAAAAGAATGGAAAATATCTCAGAGGTTGTCGACCAGGAACGTGCGGCCAGTATAAGGAAGAACCCGACCGTAGGCATGTCACTCGCTGAAGATACGACAGTTCTCTCTTTAGAAGGAGACATCGCTGATGGCACCTTAGAAGAGATCAAGCAACAACTGCGTCGGGGACTGCGAACACGTAGGGAAAACTGATGCCTAACTACGAAGACTATCTCGAGCACTTCTTTGACAATGCAGAGGCCTCTGTCCGAGAAGGAAAGGGCCAGGAACTATCAGACAATCTCTCTCACATCGTAGAGCTGATTCAGGAACTGATCGACAGGGAGGTTGATTCAAAAGGACAGTTCCGGTCGAACTACGCTTTCTGCAGACGGCAGTACATCCAGCTGTACGATACAGTGCTTGAAAATGGTGCTGATGAAGATCTAAGAACAAGCATTATCGACTCGATATCAGCTATCGCTAATTACTCCCGCCAAGCAAATGATATAGAGGCCTTCGACCAACTGCTTAATTCTATCACAAGCTGCTACGTGCATTCATACCCAAAACCGGGGTTTGACGACGCTACAGGGAATATTTTCGAGAGATACAGTCATATCCAGCTCGGAGTAACCCAGAACTTCGAAGACGTGGACAACGTCGACAGATTAGCCAAAAGCCAGGAAATCATCGATACCCTTCTACAGTACTACCGTGAGCTCTGGCGATGTTCTGTTGAAAACGGATGTAAAGAGTCAATCAAAAGACTGCATCACAATCTGGATGACGTAAGAGCATTTGAACAAGCCCAGCACTTGCCGATAGGAACCCCAGAGAGAGAATACAACGAAGACTTCCTTGAGAAAAAGCAGGAGATCGCTAACACATTCCGGAAGCGAATCCAGATCCAGAAATTCGCCGGCTACTCCTGGGGATACAACCTCTACGTGAAGGGTGTAATTTCTGAGGAAGAGTTTATGCAAGAACTGCTTCAGAAATATGCCGAGCAGAACTTTTCCTCCATTAGCTCTCTTACAGAGACCTACTTCGAGATTCAATCCATTCTCGGTGAGGTACCATACTGGGAAGAGTGGGAGACAAACAGACAACTGCAGCAGTCACTCGGCCCAGTCATGACCTCTATGGGGACAAACAGTTGGATACCCTCTTTCTACCTAGCGTTTTCGCTGTATCTCTTCGACGAAGACACTCAAGACAGCTTCTCCAACTCTACCTCTAAAGAACTTCCTTTCCCCACAGGAAGCAAGGAACGTATTGAGATCAACAGCCTCCAGGATGCGATTGAAGGATTCGAAGACGACTATCCTCTGGACTCCCTTCTAGACGACCAAGTTGATATAAACGACAGAATCGAGAAACTGTCTGAAACCCTCGATCGAGCGCATTCCCACGCTGAGAAACAGGATATAATGCGGATGCGGAACCACCCAATCGAGCCAGAGTACGTCGATTCTTGGGAAGAAGAGCTGAATGACCAATTCGATAGCTCTTGTCTACTAAGGGAATCGCTGAAAGAAATAGGACTGCTGAAGCAGAAACGGTTCCCCCCAGATCTTGACGGCATAAAAATCTCAGTAGGATATCCCCGTAAGCGAAATTTCGTGCCAGAGGAAGCAGTACACAAATCTGCGACAGGCAACTTCCGGAGTATCTTAGACGATTATCGAGAGTATGTTTTGAGGCGGCTGACCTTAGAGGAGCACACTGTAGATACTGTCGACGAATTACTGAATGAAATAGAGGATCAAGTGGAGGAACGAGATCCTCCAGTGATCCTCTTGAAGACCGGACAACACCGGAGGAGGCTTTTAGAAGACGAAAGGTTCACGCATGGCAGCGACCTCTCTAACTCTCACCACACGTTCCTGGACATACCTGTTCTAACTGAACCCACGGAAACGTACACTGCTCTCCTGCTTCTAGAGAATGAAAGTCACGGTGTAGAGTTCGTTGAGGACGGGAGAGTGTTCAATCTGGAAGCTACGCCAGGAGAGGAGGCCGGAGTATTTGATATGCCGAACAAGCCCTTAGAGTCCGTTCCCTATACTAACGCACCTCATGACTTTGTAGAGATGAAGGTCCGACTTCGGGGATACATACAGAGTGAGGAGCTCGATGGAGTACGCTTCCAAATGAAATCTGAGAATCCAGAATAGAATATCAGCTAGGGTTTTTGAGGGGGAAGTGGCATACACTTATTCCATATCGCTTGGAACTCACCTGATAAATGTCTGGAGTTGAGATGAGAAGCAGTGATCTCGACTTGTCCGAGATCCGTGAAATACTGGTGGAATCACTTGGCGACTCCGTCAAGTGGCACAGTGACGTTGAAGACAAACCGCTCGAACTCCATCTTAAGGATCCGCTGCCGTCGAAAGTCAGACTGTACCTGGTGAATCTGGTTCCTTCTGGACGGTCAGAGGAGTTTAAGATTAACGTCCGTCTTCCTAACCACGAGGGAGGAGAAGAGGATCATGCTGCTCCTGACCGATCAGGAGGATATCTCACGATGCTCGGCGGCTATCACGAGCATCATGACGTCTTCGCGTTTTGGGACGACGACCTCCACGAGGAGTACGGATCTGTATCACCTCTCCAAGTCCAAGCTGAAACCATTGGTACGGCCATGTCCGAAGGCCTGGCAACGCAGCAACGGGCTACGGCAGGTCTTGGCGGTGAAACAGTTATCGTAGCTAAACCGGGCCGGGTAGCTGAAGCCCTCCAAATGCGTGACCGGCTAATTCAGATTCGTAGCCTTCTGAACACGCATCTCCCAGAAGGGTGGCGGGAGAATGGTTCAAGAGCTCAGACCATTGAGAGAGTGGTAGATGTATTCCTTGAGAATACTCCTCGAGATCTACCTACCACAGAACGCAGAGAGAAAGCCCAGGAAATTGTAGCTGAGGAGCTCGATATCACGGTGGGAACAGTTGAAGGCAAATTCCGAGGGGATCTGTGGGAGGACAGAGAGCAACCCAGTGAAGGCTACCAGAAAGGATATCTTGACCCGATACTGGAAGAGATTGAGACGGAATGGAGAGACGACCGAGAAAACGAAGTTGAGGACTTGCTGGATGAAGAAGGACCGGACCACCCTCTCTTGAACTATATTCGGGAAAATGAGTCCTCAATCTCTATCTCTACTTACTCCGCACCACCGGAACACTGGCTGACATCCACTAGATACAACGCGATTGCTTTTGCGGATGATGATCGGGATCTCTACGATGAGCTCTCATCTGGAGATGTTATCTTGTTCTATTCCGAGGCAGAGCCGGTTTCTGAGGAACTAGAGGAACAACCTGCTGGGCTGATCGGTGCCGCAATAATCGGTGAAAAGTACACGAAAGAAGAGGACTGGTGGTGGAAGGAATACGAGGAGGACGAAGATCTTCCATTAGTCGCAGCATTTGATCGTGTGTTCTACACCGGTGCAATCGATGATCTTGATTTTGATCTTGAAAGCCCGATAACGGAGAGGGAAGACTCGAAGCTAAGAGAGGATCTGGGTTCGCTGACTGCAGGCCTTCTTGATATTTCCACGGCGCACAGTATCTGTCACGACGCTCTTGATGAGCGAATGCCTGTAGAAGACACGTTAGCCCACTTCACTGACATCGATGGCTTAAGTGAAGTAATCCGTCCACTGGCTCTGATCGCGGAGATGGCTTCTGGCCTCCGAGAAGCTCCATCAGTCAATATTCACACCGAGTTCTCCGGATCCATAGACGATGACCTACTTGAAGGCCTGCATTTTCCCGATGGAGAGCAGGAGATACTTGATCAAATCGAGGCAGCGCTGCACGCCGGAAAAAACATTATTCTCACAGGACCGCCAGGAACAGGGAAGACGGAGATAGCTCAGCGAGTCACCAACAAACTTGCTCAGAAGTATCCGTGGCTGTATTCGGACTCGGAGATGACAACTGCAACCTCTGACTGGTCTACCTTCGACACAGTGGGCGGATACATGCCGGACCAGGACGAAGAAACAGATGGAAACCTGTCGTTCTCATCAGGGATCGTTCTGAACCGGTACAAGGACAGGCAGACAGAAAAACAGGTAAACGAACCCTTAGTGATCGACGAGCTCAACCGGGCAGATATCGACAAGGCATTCGGCCAGCTTTTCACTGTTCTTTCAGGTCAGTCAGTCCAGCTACCGTACACAAAGGACAACGAAGAGGTTGAGATCACCTCTGCCAACGCTCTTGACGATCTTCCGCGATCTCACCAGTACGTCGTTCCAGAGTCATGGGTTATCTTTGCTACAATGAACACCTATGACAAGACCTCACTGTATGAGATGAGCTACGCCTTCATGCGGCGTTTCTCGTTTATCCCTATCGACGTGCCAGAGCTTCCAGAGGCAGACGACCCAGATGAGGAAGACAAACTGCTGGAGCTGATGAACGAGTATCTGTCCTCTTGGGATGGAATAGAAGCAGATGATAAGGAACTGGTAGCAGTCGCTCGTGTCTGGAGGAACACCAACAACCCCGTCGATGCACGGGCAATAGGCCCTGCAATCGTACAAGACATTCTCAGCACGATAACCCAGTACCCTAGATCGGATACAGACTTAGAGACTCGTCTTACCAACGCGGTGATCAGCTACATCTTCCCACAGCTAGAAGGCGTCCCGGAACGCCGGAAAATCGTCAACAGCATCATGGCCTCTCCTGAGGTTACTGAAGAGAAAATCAAGGAGGCAGGGAAAGAGATCCTCCAGATCAACTTCGAGGACGATGAATAGAGAAGCAATTATCGACCAACTCAGCCAGGATATCATTTCCTACGTAATGGCTGGGTCGTTCGAAGAGCATCAAGTTGCTCGTGAAATAAAGCCTGAAGATCTCGACGAACGGTTCGAGGACTACAGACTATTACTTGATCTGCACTTCATTCTGAAGAGTGACGTCGTCAATTTCGTTAGAGAGCTTCCGAAACGTCTGAGAAGCATAAGTACTGAAACGGAAACGATCTCCCGTACACGGAGAGGAACTGTAGACGGCCACATCAACTGGGGTGCAACGATGAAGAAGCGGTACTCTCAGAACCCAGCAGACACATCACTATTCGTCTGCGATAACCGATCTGAGGACTACGATACGCCGGAAAACCTGGTTTTGAAGCGGTTGATCTCGATTATCTACGAAACGATAGACCAGGCAGAGGAGTACATTAAGCAGGAGTATGGCTGGGCGCAGGATACGTGGCGGGGAGAAGAGGAGTTGATTGATAAGTTGAAGCAGATCGTCGAGCGGAACGTCCACGTCCGCAGGATTCGCTCTCCGGAGACATACGAACCTACAGAGAGAATGATGATTGCGGCAGAAAGCTCTCGACAACCTATCTATCAGGAAGCCGCATCTCTACTTCGCACCCGGGCAAAGCTGTTAGATGGGGATCATGGGGAGATCAAAGATCTGCTGAACAATACGGCGATCACACCCGATGATGACGAAATTCTATTCGAACTGTACGTACTCTTCCGTTTCGTCTCTGTCTTAGAATCTGTCCGTGATCAGCAGGCACAGTTCAAGCCGATACAGGCAGGAAGAAATAAGATAGCAAAATTCGCCGGCGAACCGGAACTGGTGCTTTACTACGATCAAGCAGCTACGGACCGTGATCTCTCCTTTGTCACAGAGGAGAAAATCACGGAACGGTCTCTGTCCCGGAGTGAGAAGGTGCAGGAGGTTGCCCACAATATTTCGAACCAGTACTTCGATAAGGAGTTTCAGAACTACACTAATCGGCCTGACGTCATAGTCCTCGAAATCCGTGACCCAGATACTCAGACCTACGAATATCTCATCACGGAGGTCAAAAACAGCACGAACACTGGCACTATCAGAACCGGGATCAAGGAGGCTCTCGAGTATCTAGCCTTTCTCAGAGTCGATGAAGAGTTTGTCTTCGATGGTGAGGACACCGAAGAGGACTATTTCGGGAGCGGGTGGAACGGGCTTCTCGTCGTCCAGGATCTGGACAGGCAAACTACTTCGCTCCAAGAGCAGTCAGAATCTGAAATCAAGATCTTGCAGGCCTCGGAGTTGGAGGATGGACTTGAAAAAATGCTTGATAGAGCAGATTTGAACGTGGGATAAGAATCTCTGGGTTTTTCACTCGTCGTCGTTGAGGCCTTCCAGCGTAGTCTGCTGGGTGTCATCGATTTCGAATTTCCCGGCTTCATCAAGGTCGTAGTTGAGGATGAGTCGTTCCGTGACCTCGGTTGAACGGGTCTCGTCGTCGTGCTGCTTGTTCATGAACTGAGAACGGCCTTTCTCCACGATGATGTGGTCTTGAAGCCCTTCCGGGACTCGCTGGTAGGAGACCGCCCACTTGCCTTCAGTTTTCGTCAGGGTATCGACGAACCGTTCGTGGTCAAAGTCGCCCTCATGCCGGTACAGAGCGTCACCCTCATCCAGGTAGGGGGGATCACAGTAGAAGAACGTATCCTCGCTGTCGTACCGTTCGATCACCTCGGCGTAATCAAGATTCTCGATCTGAACGTTCTTGAACCGATCTGCAAATTCGTGGAGTTTCTCCGTGGCGTTTCTCAGTTTCCGGGCCTTGTTTCTCTGATGAGCACCCGCGAATCCGGAAGCTGTCCGGTATTTTGAAGCGTACTGAGAGTACCGAAGGTAGAAGAATCGACCTGCACGTTCTATCGGGTCGTCAGGTCTTTCGCCGGAGTAGAAGTCTTCTTTCCATTCCTGATGCTGCTCTCTTGCGTACGGCGTCATGTTCAGCCACTCGACGAGCTCATCTTCCCGCTCCCGCAGTACCTCAAAGAACTGAACCAGATCGCCGTCTAGATCGTTGTAGACCTCGGTATGGCTCTCAGGCTTATTCACTAGGACAGCACCGCTACCGCCAAAGACCTCCACATAGCACTTGTGCGCAGGGAAATGATCGATGATCCAAGGAGCTAGATAGGACTTCCCTCCTGGAAATGGAAACACAGACTCTGTCACGACCAGAGCTTAGACTATGATTCACCATAATACTTCCTTCATCTCCATCCTGAGCTACGAGGTAACGTTGAGGTTGCTCGAATACCATCCAGGCCCTACCTGCTCAAGGCTTCCACGGAAAATCCTATTCAGCCCTATTCTTTCGTCGCCGTCAGGCAGTATGGGCTCATCCCAGTACTCCACGTTGTCGACGACGAACTGCACCCGAGGATTATTCGCCAGCAGAAAGTTCACGCGCTCGGATAGGATATCGTGTATGAACTCGCTGATTTCTTCTGGATCCTCCGCTCCTCGAAGATAACTGTCGAGACCGACTACCGCGATATCGTAAGGGAGATCGTCCATATTGTCGACACAGCGAAGAAACTCGACTACACTCATACGCTCATCAAACTCATCTCCGTCGTCTAAGGCCTCTTCACTGACGACGTGATAGCCGATATCGAGGTTCATCAGATTCTAGCAGCCAGTAATCTGCCAAATGGTATAAAAGTAATCAGAAATCCAGGCCTTCTGCTGGTCGAATATCCTTTCAGCTGAAGTCCTCGATCTCCAGTTGGGTGTCCGATTGCTCCTTCACATATTTCGCTATATCATCATAGTCATCTTCTCCCTCAATTTCTGAGAGCCTGCGAAGTGCGTTGATCGCTCCCTCATCAGTCCATTTCCCGAACTCCTTCGCTAACTGGTCGGTCTCGAAGAGGTAGTACAGGTAGTGGGCCTTATCGATAGACAGTGGTTCGTTCTTGTTTTCCAGGCGATCAGCTCGGTCAAGCGGACTCAGGATGACAAGGTCGTCCCCTTGCTGTTCTACCAGATCTTCATGGACCAGTTCGGCTACGTCGACCCCTCTCTGCCGAAGATCCTTGTTCAAAGCGTTGAACGAGAGCTCTTCTCCCCGGCCCAAGATATGGGTCAGGTAGACTGCGCTGAGAGGATCCATTTCCTCGCTCAAGATCTGGAACCGTTCCTCAAGCAGCTGCTCGTCGACGATTTCCTTGATAGCATCGACGGCCTCAACGACGTCCATCTGTTCTCCGTCACGGGTTACGTTCGGATAGTGCTTCGAGAAGATCTCCAGGCACTTCCCCATCGCCACCACGAAGATATCTCCACCGGTTAACCGGCGACCTGCTTGTTCCAGTCGGTCGATCTCATCCTCTGCCCGGAAGTAGATATCGTCCTCGAGTGACTTCCAGGAGACCTCTTCTGGGTCTTCTTGGCGTTTCCTGCAAACGATGATCGTGTCGTAGTCGACGGTTGCTCTGCCGTGCCTGGTGCCTCCACGAGTCTCACTATTTACAGGGTAGAGAGCGCTGATGTAGAAGTCGGCATCGAGAACAGATTGAAGAGTTGAACCCCAGGCCTCTGTCTCCTTGTGGTGGAATGTAAAGGCCATGATACCGTCGTCAGCCAGCTTCTGATGAGATTCGTTGAAGACATTGGTCAGGGTCTCGATGTAGTGCTCCTCGGTTCTCTTGTCCTCGACACCCTTCGCCGGGTCGACAACAGCCTCACTCTTCTTTGGCGTGCGTTCTCCCTGGAAGTGTTCGTACGTGTCGCTGAGAACTTCGTGTAGCCAGACGTAGTAGAAGTCCGAGAGCTCGGCATACATCTCATTGTCGTAGTATGGAGGATCTGTGATGATCGCGTCTACTGATTTGTCTTCGATGGGTAGGTATTCAGAGGTCCCACAGCGGAGGAAGGCATTCCCCTCTTCTCCGAGGTCAGAAGCATCATCCACAAGGACACCCTCTACCGGAGTCTGCATCTGCTTATCCTGAGAGTTCCCGTCCTCGTCGATGTATTTCTCGACCGGGCTCTGACACCATTCCTTCGCGGCCTTCGTTTTATCGAACATTCCCTTGAAGGTGCCGCGACCGTAGTCGCTCCCCCAGATATTGCCTTCAACAGGCGTGTGGCGGGCAATAATGGTGTTGTAGTTGTATATGGGTTCAAGCTTGTTCGCCACGCGGTTGTACATGCAGAACATATTGTTCGACTCCAGCATGGCGGAGAACGTGGTGAGAAGGAACTCCTTCACATTCTGATCCTCGATATCGTCAATCTCGTTGAGGAGTCGGCCCAGCAGCAACAGCTGCCGGTCATTGAACATCTCGTGGTACTTGTGGTAGCCGTGGTTCCAGGCACGGTCACTGCTGCCCTGGTACCGGTCCTGCTCAGGGATCGGAAGCTCGTCCCATTCTTCCTCCAGCTCCTTGCTAGCGCTCTCGTAGAGCTCTAGATCGTGGTCAGTGGGATCTTTGTATCCTTTATCGTCACAGGAATCGCAGTAGTATTCCACCGCGTACATCTGGGAGTCAGGTTTCCCGAACCGTTTCGTAGCGTCGATGATCTTACTTCGGACACCGCAATCAGGACAGGTATAATTCTGGCCTGAAGCAGTACCCTCCTTCGGCATGAACTTATTCCCGCAGCTGTCGTCCACGCACGTTGTCTCCGTAGTATGGTCGTCTGTCTGCTGGACGGTCCAACAGTCCGGGCAGAGAACGTTCTTGTAACTGTCTTTGGAGGACCGGGAATCAGCGAAGTAATAGCCCTTGAACAGGGGAACATCATGGCCGCAATTCAGGCACTCGATCTCCTTCACCCAGAAATAGTACATCGCATCCGCCATGTTATCGCAATCCGGGCAGGGCGTCTGGTAGTACTCGAGAATCTCCTCACCTACAGACTCGTAGATCTCGTCGTAGGCCTGCTGTATATCATCGATATCCACGGTTTCAATCTCCTTCTTCACCGTGAACCAGGCGACAGGATTTAGATCGCTGCCGATGACATTGCAGCCCATCCGCAGCGCCTCAACAATCGTGGTTCCTCCACCCATGAACGGGTCGAGAACAGTTTTATCGCTGAAGTCGACGTCTTCCAGATAATAGTCCCACAAGGCCTCTGGATTATCCCAGTCGACATCCGGCAGCTCCTCGAAACTCTCTTGACCGTTCTCCTTGATATGGATTTCATCCTCCGCAAGGGAATACAGGAGCATAGTGCGGAAGACCGAGCCTAGACGCCTGGCCCAGTACTTGTGCATCGTATACACTGGCCGGTAGTACCGCTTAGCGTGGCCTTCCTTCGATGCGATTTCATTTACTTCCTCAATCGGGAACGAGATCTCAATCGGTCGACGATTATTATCCTTACTCATGGTTTTTTAGAGACTGACTTTGATTCGCGGTGTAACGCATTCGGAGACACTGAGAGCTCCATGCTGGAAATTCGAATATTTCCCTCCTGCAGGCCAAGTGTACCTTCCGAGAGGCAGGTAGTATCCATCTGCCTCTACGACAAGGCCTTCTTCTACGAGGTCGTCGGCGTTGACCTCTCCGACACTTTCGAATCTCCCGCTGAATGTGTCTTGAAGCCGGTTTTTCTGCCGATCTGAGATTTGAAAGGTGTGACCGGAGTCCAACCGGGCGTATCCGTGGTCCGAGGTGATCACCAAGGAGTCCGTATCCAGCTGGTCGATGATATTTCGAAGGGCGGTCTCTGACTTCTCATACATCTCCTCGATGGAAGACAGCTTTGTCCGACCTTCCTGAATATTCTCGAGAAGAGCGTCAGGGTACCGACTCCAGATTATCCGCTCGTCACCATCCAGAGATGGTTCTTGGCTCTGCACGCGGGCAGTTTTGTACTCTTTCTTCAGGTCGGAGTACCCTACTCGGTTCCGGAAAGGCATGGTCTCCGAGGGCACCGTCGAATACGAGTAACCGACCGACAGCTCATCGGCTTCGTCCTCCAACAACTGTACGAATAGGGAGGCCTCTCGTACACTCATTGAGTCCATCATAACCAAAGCCCCACCCTCGGGAACGTTCATAGAGGCCTGGTTTACACACCTGTCCGTCAGTATCTCAGTATAGAACTCGCTGTAGACATCGAGAAGCAGGCGTTCATACTCCACCATTTGCGGCTCCCGACTATAATGCGAGGCGATATCATCTCCAGCAGGAGCCCAGATATTCCAGACTGCCTCCCAGACCGGATCAACTGGATCCTCGGCGTCGACCAAGCTGGTGAAAACCTCAGTCTTGAACTTCACTTTCGATCACCACCTGAGCGTCGATATGATTTGCACTTGGCAGTTCTTCCAGGAACTCGATCAGCTCCTCTTTCGATAGACCGTCTAAATCATAGGAGAGGTCGATGTGTGTTGCAGTGTCCGCGTCTCCATTAACTCGGGACTCAGCTACACTTCGGAGAACACGGGCGCTGTTGCCCTCTAACTGTACTGTTTTGGTCTCGGTCTGTTTGCTAACTGTTTCTCCTTCCTCTCCAGTCCCTGACCCTGTATGACCGACAGTCGTCGTGGTTCCCTCACCTGTACCGATACTGCTTCCAGTCGTACCTCCTCTCGAACCAGTAGTGCCCGTTTCGGGCTCGGGTTCTGGCTCCGTCTCAGTGTAAACCGACTCATCAAGATTTTCTGGGTGATGGATGGTCAGTTCATCGTTGAGATCCGGTAATGGATCGCCTTTCTGAGTCGCGTAGAACTTCGCACGGTCACTTTCCAAGATGATTTTTCCATCTCGGTAGAGCTGGCCGAGAGCAGAGTAAAACGCACTATCCTCAAGGACCACCGGCATCCTGCGGAACTGATGGAAATCATTGAGCATCGAACCTACGCTAACCCCGTTCTCTGCATCTTGAACCTCTTCGACTATCTTCTCTCCAATGTAGGTCTTATCACGGCCGACCTTGCTCTTCACATCCTCGATGTCAGGACTGACCGATTTCTTTCTCATCCGAAGGCCTCCACCGGAATCAGTCCATTTGACCCAGCTACCGTAGTCGTCCTCAAGCTCGTTCCGGAGTTCACGGCGTTCGTCTCGGATTATCTTCTCCAGTTCACCCTGTTCGTCGTCAACCTTGCCCCTCAGGTTCTCCGCTCCCAGTACGCGGGCAGCCTTGCTGATCAAGTCATCATCTTGGCGGATCTTCTGGTTGGGGGTGACGAAGAGAACCGTGTTCTGGTAGGTCCGGCCCTCAAAGAAACTGTCCAGCTTCTTCTCCAAAGCACCGTTTGACAGGTAATCCAGCATCACCACAACAGAAATATCCCGTGAGTCAGAGACATCGTCTTCTGGATAGACTACTACGTCTCCTTTCCAAACATCGTCGCGGACGACCTCAGCCAGTTTCTCTTCGATTGCATCTCTTTCTCCCTCTAACACTCGTTCCTGTTCACGGGTTACGAGTGCGGTGAGCTTGGGGTCCTCGGTGATGTAGTAATTGTCTTTCTGGCCGTCCCGATCCAGGTAGTGAGCGGTGCCGTACAGGTTCTGCAGCGACATATCCAGCTTCGACACTGAGTTTTTCTCCGGCTTGTACGTCCCCACTAAGCACTCAGTGACAGAGGCCATCTGTGACCGCTCGTCCAGAGTGTATAGAAGAATCGTTTTCAGCAACTCCTGACCATAATCGATATCCTCCACAGAATCTAGGTCAGAGACGTACCGGTTGAACAGGGTCTGATTGATTCCTCGGAACGCAGCTACTTCGATATCGCTAGTAATGATGAGATCCGTTTCCTCGTATAGCCTGCGCACAGTATCAGCAAGAACGTTCATCGCACCCCGGACGTTCTGACGTTCCTTCCCGCCCTCATACAAGTTGTCGAGCAGATCTAGGAGCTCAGGGTGGAACGGGTAAGTCTCCACCATCCGGTTCTCGTAGCGCTTCTCCTCCTCGATCTCGATAGGGTAGTTGTAATTCTCGACGTAGTTCTGGACGATATCCCTGACCTTGTTTTCGTTCAGTTCCTTGCGGCGGGTCTCGAAAAGGCGGTGGAGTATAATCCGTTCCCGGTCGCCTGTGGCATTCAGGTCGACGGCGTAGGGGTTGGTCCTGTTGAGGATTCGTTTAAAATCGTCGCTCTTGTCCAAGAGGGTGATGAAGACGAACAAGTCCTCACTGGGGTCGTTCGCTACTTCCAGCAGGTTTTGGATGAAGAACTCGTTACGTTCCACCAGTTCCTCATCTTCCGAGTCGCTGAATGACTCCCACCACGTTTCGATCTCGTCGAAGAAGATGGCGACGGGCTTGTCAGCACAGAGATCCTCGATGTGGTCAGTCGTGACGTAGCGCTTGACGTCTTCAGAGATGTCTTCCCTACCCAGGTCTTCGAAGACTGGCTCCCAGATGTGGTCTGCGTCTGTCTCACTGGTAGAGAGTATTGTCGCATCTGCAGAATCAGGGAGATCTAAACCGAGCTCCCAATCATCGAACCATTCCTGGCCCATCTCTGGACTGTTGAAGAGGTGGTACAGAGTCAGCAGGCCGTGCGATTTACCGGCTCCGTATGGCCCTGTAAGCGTGATTCCTCCTTGACTATCTCTGCCTCTTACTTTGTTGTCGACGTGGTCGAACGCGGTTTCCAGAGCGTTCGACGGATACGTCATGGAGAGAAGACGAGAAGGGTCGTTTTCCAGTCGGTCCTCTGAGCCACCTACCTTGTGAGCTTGGAGAACTCCCTGAAATCTGCCTTCCTGAACTTCCTCACGAGGAGTCAGGAGCTCGGAGATTGTCATGCTCTTATGTTCTAACCGGTGCCTACTTGATGGTTGTCCAAGGGACGGCAGAGGTAGCTCGGTGAAATAGCCGATAACTCGGTCACAACTGGTCTCAAAAACTGTTATTGCCTAAAAATCAGAAGTTGCCGAGCGTTGTCTGACCTTCTTCCCACAATTGGTAAGGCATCAAGGGTTCGTCTTTCTCGATTACTTCGTCAAGGTACTGCTGCTGTTTCCCGATACCCGAGGTCTGACTGAATGGGTACTTCACGTCTGCTGGATTCTCGTTCAGAAGGTCTCTCAGGGATCTCCCTGTGTGGTCCTCTGCGTCCAGGTACTTCTTCCTGACCAAGACGTAGACCTCGTCGCTTTCGGTCCAGTCCAGCTTCTCCTCAAGGTTGTCTTCGACGACGTCGGGCTACTCATTGTTGTAGACGTCTTCGATGGTGGCGGCGTAGTTCCACAGTGAGCTGGCCAATGGCCGCGACCCCAACGATCTCGCTGTCGTTATCCCGGGGACCGAGGCCTATTCGGGCTACGTCGAGGACACGTTCGATACGTTCGACATCCCCCATGTCACGACCGCTGCCTCGCAGCTGAACCGGACCTTCGCCGGGAGTATCGTTCACGATCTCCTGAATCTCGCCGAACCCGACCCACGTGCCGAGGACCTCACGTCACTACTGGCGAATCCGCTGGTCGCCCTCGTCGATAGCGACCAGGCCAACGCCATTACGGCAGCCGCTCGCCGGCGGCGTATCAGCGCTGGCGAAACGTCCTCGACGATCTGGAGGACGGCTACGTCCACACCATTCATGCGTTCTGTACCCGGCTCTTGCGGGAACGGGCCGTCGAGGCTCCGGTCCCGCTTGGGTTCGACGTGCTCGACGAAGACGGCGCTGCGACACTCCAACGCGAGGTCGTGACCGAGTTCCTCGAACGTCACCAGGACGATGACGATGTTGCGCTTCTTGCTCAGCTCTGGGGTCGCGGCCAGTTGGTCGACGTCCTCGCAGGGCTACTTGACGAGCGCCCACAAAGCGAGGCCGTCCTCAAGGAATGGCGTGACGCGGAGGTCGACGAGTACGTCGACGTCTGCTGGGAGGTCATCTGTGATCTCGACGCTACCGACGCTCGACGGACACTGTATGGGGACGGACTCCTTGAGCAGCTACGCACGGTCACAGGTCGTGTCGAAGGCGAAGGCGCGATATCCGACGAGGACGGCCTTCGGGCCTACCGGACCTTCACGGAGGTCGCGACGACACTCTCTGCCGACCCCGAGGAAAGCGATCCACGCGACTGTCAGCGGGCAATCCTCGAGCTTTACGAGGCCTGTGAAAAGAAGAACGGCGGCCTGTACAGCAGCTCTGGGTACGTCGTCGGTGACCGGGACGACTGGGGCGAGTACGGAGATGGCTGTGACGGCCTGAAGGACGCCATCGACGCGACTATCGCGGCCGTTGAACCGCACGAGGACGCTGTCGAGACGACGCCCGGGGAACTGGAAGCGAATAGCGCACACTACGCGCTCGCCCTGATGCGGGTCTTCTACGACATCCTCGCAGCCTACACGAAAGAGAAGGACCGTCGTGATACGCTCGACTTCCCCGACGTGATCGAGACGACACTCGAGTTCCTGCGAGCCAACGACCCGGTCACGGAGCGGCTTCGAGAGCAGTTCGCAGCGGTGATGGTCGACGAATTCCAGGACACGGACCCACGCCAGTGGGTGTTAGTCAAGCTCCTCACGGGCGTCGACGAGCAAGAGGCGTCGAACGTCTTCTTGATCGGCGACGAGAAACAGAGTATCTACGGATTCCGCGGCGCCGACGTGACGACGTTTGGTGAGGCGCGGGCGGAACTCCAGGCCGTCAACGATGCCCGTGGGGTCGACGACGTTCCCGACAGCGACGCTGAGAGTCCAACTGCGCTCGAGCTTTCGGGGAACTTCCGGACGCTAGACGAGCCGCTATCGTTCCTGAACGAACTCTTCGACCACCTGTTCCAGCCGGAAGGCGACGACCACCTGATGATGCCTACCGGGTCCTCGAGCCCGGCGGCCGCGTTGCCATTTCAGACGTCGTCCAAACCGCGCCGTTCCCGGACGACCTCAAGATGAATCCGGACTCGCTAACTAACTGCGTCGCTGGTGCGTCAACCGTCGACGCCCTCGAAGAGATGCTCGACAGTGCCGGATTCGAAGCAATCGAGATAGAGCCCAAGGACGAGAGCACCGAGTTCATTAGTGACTGGGACGCTGACCGAGACCTTGGTGACTACCTCGTGTCTGCAACCATCGAGGCCCGGAAACCACCTCGCGACGCCTGACCAACTTCGAGTACTGGTGGTCTCGACCACTCAAGCATTCCTGCAGGCGGATTGACCGAACCCCTACGAATCATCAACAAGAATGCCCGCTTGGAGAGCAATCTGAAGCAGTTTCGGCTCGTCGATTTGATTGAAAACACGTATCACAGCCCCGCTATATCCGGTATAGTCTCAACTCCCCACAACCTCGGAGGATGGGAATGATGGGTGCTTATGTTCGATTCATCTGTTCTGAATCGAAATATAAACCGATCTCTCTTGTCGATTTACGCTTGTTACGCTTCCGGAATATCTTGGACGTCGAGCTCTTTGTCCGGCAAAACGTACGCTCCAACGTTAATTTCGCTTCCGTCCGTTTGGGCGCTCGACGGCTTCGGCAGCCGCGATCTCCTCAGTCTTCTCGACTTCGGCGAACATCGCTCGATACACGTCAGGCTCAAAGAGGTTGTTCCGGTCGAACAACTCGCGGGCGGCGTCGGTGAGCTGGAAGAATCGGTACGGCTGGCCCCGTTCGAGACCCTTCCGGTCGCGTTCCACGACTTCGATCAGTCCGACCTCTTCCAGATGGGTGAGGTGGTCGGTGAGCGTCGAGGCAGCGACGCTCGGGTTGTAGTATTCGAGTTCCTTCTTCGAGGGCGCACCCTTGGGATGACCGACGATCGTCCCGATGATGTTCGCGCGGGTCGTGTCATCGAGAGCACTGAGTGCTTTGATTGGATCCAGACCAGCCGTCTCCTCGGCGGGAGTGAGTAGGGAAGCGTCGGGCTGGGACATCGTGACCGGACGTTGCTGCGCTGCGTGCATACCCATTTCGGTGATTTTCGAAGTGGTTGCGGAGTCGCTCGCCAGTTCCACCTTCGGTCCGGTATCCCTACAGCTAGTTGCGGGACGTTTGGTGATTTCGAGAGACAGTAATCCGGACTCATCGCTGACGGCACGCACCGGTTCGACCTGACCCCATACACTTTGCCCGTCGCCTCCAACACTCCGCGTATGCCGTTCAGCGCCTCCTGGCATACCCTGCTTGATGAACTCGACGAGCTCCCGGATGGCGCTACACTCATCACGCCGCTCTCACACGACCGATTCCACGTCTCCGACGTACAGGAGCAACGGGTCATCATCGAGTTTCTGGACCGCGACATCGACGAGACACGCCCGCTTCAGCGCGACCAGTTCGAGACGCTGTACCAACGGCTCACCGATGAGCCGGACGGCTTCGACCTCGATAGACTCCCGCCCGACGCCGATCCGTATCCAGCCGTCCTGTCGCTTCACCCGCGCTTCGAGATCGACGAGGATCGGGGAGTGATCGGTGAGACAGAGGGTCCGACCACCAGCCAGCTACTCGATTCGGGAGACGACGCTGAGACAACCGAAGAGGAACGGACCGAGCCGGATCTGGACGTGTACGCTGACGCACTATTGCTCATCGACGCGCTCGAACGCCACGAGGCCGAGGTTCTGGAGGATATTGAGACGGACGCGCTCGTGAACCTGTACACCCTGCTCTCGGATGTGCAGCGCAACGCCAACGACCTCCGTCAGGACGTTGCCGACGTGTTGCTCAACCGGCTCCATCACGACCGTCCCGTCAGTGGCCCGTTCGTTCTGTCCAGCGCACAACCAGGCGCAACCGCTCGCTGAAAGACGAGAACGAGGTGCTGGAGACGCTCGAAGACGCCGGGATCGACCCGGAGCGTGTAATGGGTGTAGACCGTCAGAAGGTAGACGACGCCCTCGACGTGACCGAACTCTCGGAGGGCGACGTATACGAGATCGAGGAGTCCGAGTACGTCCGTAAGGCCGAGGTGGACGAAGAACGCAAGGAGACACGCCTCCAGGGACTCAAAGACCAGCTTGCGGTCGCCGACGGTGACGAATCCGAGGAACTGCGCGAGGAGATCGAAGAACTCGAAGACCGGATCGAGGAACTCACGGAGTTCAAATCGGGCTCACAGTTCCACACGCAGGCTGGTAGTGAACCATGACTGAGCGAGACGAAGAGCGAGAAGAGCGCATCAAGATGGAGATTATTGTCGATGCCTACACCCAGGACGAGCAGGCGATGGGGTGGCACATCTATCTGGACGAGACGATGGACGTTCCCTTCGAGGCACGCTGTATCGAAGAGCAGGACGTCTCACCGCTGGAAGAAGGCGAGACGGTTCGTGTGGTCGGCAAACCGTCATCGGAGCCGTCGCTCCGCCAGCAGTTCGTGACCATCGAGTGGATGGACCAGGAGTTCGGTGTCCCACTGGGCCAACTGGAGCCGGTTGAAGCCAGTGATAACACTGAGCAGGCCGTTTCGGACTGGCACTACTGGCTCGACCGATAACATCACCAGCGTCGATACAAAATAACTCCACAAACATGACGACCTACCGGTTCCGCGTCAAGTACGAGCACGATCCCCGGTCGCTGTGGCGAGACATCGTCGTCGGGGCGGACCGA
>Ga0207754_100256_pt1 | contig 24102 bp, 26 predicted proteins | sample A23E1SouthBayCA_FD_187728 | JGI IMG/M metagenome (GOLD analysis project Ga0207754, IMG submission 187728) | Aerobic enrichment media microbial communities from Eden Landing Ponds, California, USA - A23 E1 (SPAdes) | ecosystem: Environmental > Aquatic > Marine > Unclassified | place: Emeryville... | reverse complement strand
CCCACTCGGGAGTCCGATCTCGCTCCACAAACGACAAGTCTATCCACGCGATATCAACGTCGAGGCGTTCGAAATCGGGCATGAACACTTCGATATCGAACGCCTCATCCTCTAACTTAACGCGACCAGTAGGTAGACCCGAGGCTTTTTGCTGGTTGACGCATCCGGTTGCAGTAATGAATATTCTCGTCACTGGAGGCGCCGGTTTCATCGGCGGTCACCTTGCTGAACAGTTTGTCCGAGACGGTCATAATGTGGTCGTCCTCGATAACTTCGACCCATATTACGATGTGCGTATCAAAGAATACAACGTTAAAATGGGACGGGGAACTGCTGCGATCAGTGACGGGACATACCAACTCATCGAAGGAGATGTTCGAGAGTACGACACTGTCGAGCCGCTAGTGGCTGATGCCGATTACGTCTACCATCAGGCTGCACAGGCGGGCGTCCGAGCTGATATCAGCCCGCGAAAGTATGACAGTGTCAACGTTGACGGAACACTAAACCTTCTCGACGCGGCCCGCGACCACGGGCTCGAACGATTCGTATTAGCTAGCTCCTCCTCGGTGTACGGGAAACCACGATCACTGCCGTACGAGGAAGATGATCCGACAACACCAGTCAGTCCCTATGGGACCTCCAAGCTAGCTGCCGAACGCTACGCGATCGTCTACGGCCAGCAGTACGACATCCCCGTCGCTGCACTTCGATATTTCACTGTCTACGGTCCAAGAATGCGGCCGAATATGGCGATCTCGAACTTCGTCTCACGATGTCTCAACGGCGACTCACCAGTAATCTATGGCGATGGCAGCCAAACTCGTGATTTCACTTATATTGAGGATATCGTCACGGCAAATCAGGCGCTTCTTTCGACGGATACTGCTGATGGAGAGATTCTGAACATCGGGAGTTCCGACAACATATCGATTCAAGCGTTATCCGAAGAAATTCGGGATCAGTTGGCACCTGATCTTGCGATTGAATACACGTCGGGCTATGATATCGATGCGGACCATACGCACGCGAGCATCGAAAAGGCGAACCGATTGATCGATTACGAGCCGACACACACCATCCGGGAAGGTGTCGACGTATTTGTCGAGTGGTACCGGAACAATCGTGAGTGGTACGAACCACTCGTTCGAGATTCGTGACAGCAGTCCAGGAAACCGTTTTCGTCGCGTCGCAACTTGCAATTGCCCGAGGGAGTGGGACCGCTGATGTTCGCTCGAGAGGAGTGTACGTCACAATCTGCAGTTCCATCGAAACAGTAGGTAGTCATGATTGACAGAGGGAGACGCCCAGAAAACGTCCGGTCCGGATGCGTATCAGATATCTCTGCCAACCAACAATGTTCAGGCAAAAGGATAGACTGGAGGCGATACGCTAGAGTCGGCGAATGGGGTGCAGTTATATAGTGGACTACTGATTGTTCCCGGCCGAACGGCTCCAGAGGTCGACGCAACAACAAGGTTCTGTGGCTTCAACCAATACAAAGGACGCAAACTATAGACCGCTTTGCATCACGACGGGTTCGTTCACAGCATGATTGATCGTTATTCTGTGTCTTCAGACTACGACGAGTGCGAGTGAAACTCTCTCGAGATCTGGTAACCGAGTCCGTCGATTTTCGAACTCTCGGCTGGTATGTACCGCCCTCTAAATTGGTGAGACGCACCGCTTCGCTGGGTTTATTGTCCCTTCCAATCAACCGACTGCTATGCCCGATGGCCGTCGTTTCGAGCAACTACTCGACGACCGGCCAGAGCTGGCCTCTGCGCTGGAGGCGGTGCTTGAGGTCGATCGCGAGATCGACCAGTGGACGTTCGACGATGTCCCGCTCGATTCTGGAACATTCGGTGAACTCGCATCGACAGAACTCATCGAGAAGCACGGCGACGGCTACTCGATAGCAGATAGAGACGCCGTCGAGCGGATCGTTTCTGGCGACACCGGTACCGACGAAATGTCGGCATCGAACCGCTCGCTCTCAGCTTCTCTTTCACTCGATCAAGTGGACCTGCCACTCGTCGGGACTGCCTTCGCTGCGCTCGCTTTCCTCCTCGCTTTTCGGTTGTTCTCGTGGTCGGCCGTGTTTCGGGATGGAGTTGTCGTCCTCTCGGGGAACGATCCGTACTACTATCGATACCTGGTGGAGCAACTCCTGACAACGGGTCCGTTCGATCTCTCTGTCCTCTCGTCGCTGCCGCAAACCGTTACTAATGGGGAACCGCTGCTGGTCGTCACTCTCTCCTGGGCTACCAGTTTGGTGGGTGGAACGCCTGCAGATGCCGGATTCGTCCTCGCACTCTATCCAGTCATCTCTGCAGTGATCACCGGCGGTGTCGTCTATCTGGTTACAGAAAGGGTGAGCGGCGACCGGCGGGCCGCACTCGCTGCCATTTTCATCCTCAGCATCTTACCTGCACACGCCTATCGGACGAGCCTGGGCTACGCGGATCACCACGCATTCGACTATATCTGGCTTTCACTAACAATGCTCTTGCTCGTGGTCAGTACCACACGTCGAGGGTTGGCTCCCGGTCGGACAGCAGCCTTCGCGAGTAGCCTCGGCATCGTCGTCGCCCTGCAGTCACTGGCCTGGGATGCATCACCAGTTCTCTTGGCACCGATTGGTCCCTTTCTAGTGCTCAAGACTGCGATGGACGTACGCGACGGTCGCGAACCGCTGAAAGCGAACGCCGAAATCGTCGGGGGACTCGCCGTCGGTACAACTCTCGTCGTCCTCGTCCACACGGGTCTGAACTGGCATACCACGAAGGTCTCGGCTGCACCCGGGCTGCTGTTTCTCGGTAGCGTCGGCGTCGTAGGACTCGGTGAGGGCGTTCGACGGTTCGACCGGTCGCTTCGCGAGTACGGGCTCGGGCTCGCCGCGGGATTCGTTCTCTCTACCGGCTCGGCGTTGCTTCTGTTCCCGGCGTTCGTGACCAACGCACTCGACAGTGCCGGGGTTCTGTTTTCCCAGGGTGCGATCGTCGAGACACAGTCACTCTTCGCGGCCGGTTCGCTCCCGTGGTTGCTTGTTCTCGGACCACCGCTGGTGACAACGGTCGCGTACACACTCTACGAGATCAAGCGAGTACACGATGGGCATGCTCCCTCGGCCGTTACAGCTACCTATGCCGTCTACTTCCTCCTACTCTCGGTCCTGCAGATTCGGTTCGTCGGCGAGTACGCTCTCGTCGCAGCAACTCTGTCTGGCATGGCGTTCGTCCACCTCACCTCGTGGTTGGATATCTCCAATCCACCAGCGTGGCTCTCTGCAACGATGGAAGGGGACGCGTGGTCACCCAGCAGACTCGACTGGTCGGCGTTGTCGGCGGTGGCATTCCTCCTCCTGCTCGTCGGTGGGCTGGGAATGATTCAGACACCGATCAAGACGAGCCAGCTGACGATAGACGATGGCGCCTATCGAACGGCGGACCAGATTGCGACCTACGACGAGACCCGGGACGATCCTCACACCGACTATGTCTTGAGCCCGTGGGGCGAAAACAGAATGTACAATTACTTCGTGAACGGGCAGTCACAGTCATATGCGTTCGCCCGGGATACGTACCGCCCGTTTATGACGACTGCCTCGAACGAGTCGGGGGGGTACCAGATGCTCTCAGGACGAGTCGAGTACATCGTCTCGACGGGTAGGTGGCAACCTGATACCATTGGAGCCCGTCTTCAGGAGGCGTACGGAGGACAGCGTGATACAGCCCCCGCACTCGATCACTATCGCGCCTTCTACGAGAGTCCTGACGGCCAATACATCGCGTACGAAGTAGTCGACGGTGCCGTCGTGACTGGAAGTGGACGACCAAATTCAGTCCTGAACGCCAGTGTTCATCCGCCGGTCGGCGAAGATTCCGCGACGTACCGAAAGAACGTCCGCGTCAACGATCACGGAGTCTACGAGACGGTTGTACCGTACACAGGGACTTACCAGATCGGTGGGCGGCCGGTCACCGTCAGCGAATCAGCTGTCCAGAATGGTACGTACCTCTCTGCGTTCGATGGACCGGGTATGGCCGCTTGGTCGTTCGACGAAGGGAACGGTTCGACGGCATACGATCGCTCCGGAGGCTATCACTTCGAGATGGCCAACGCATCGTGGACGGAAGGTGTGAACGATACAGGCGTGCGCTTCGGCCGAGAGAACGGGTACGTTCAGACGAGCCGGTTCAAGGGGCCATCTGACGACTTCACGATACGGTTCTGGATTCGCCCACGTAGCACTGTCAGGGAGACGAACAACGTCATCGTAAGGACTAGCACTTCGTTGCCAGTGATATTACGTCCGAATGGACGAATCTCGTTTCGGATCCCGGGCATGAGCGAAGAGTTCCTACTCGCAGAGGCGGTTCAGGATGGCGAATGGTCGTCAGTGACGTTGACATACGACGGGACCACTAAACGAGCGTACGTTAACGGTGAGTTGGTCGGTACACAGCATGTGGAAACAACGACTGATATTCCGAAGTTCGGGCGTCGTCTCGCCGTCGGTGGGGGATTCTATACTGCCGAGAGCTCATTCACCGGAGGCATCGACGAGATGCGGATCTACGATCGTGCCCTCTCTAACGAAACTGTCGCTCACCTCGCCGACCGCAATGAGTCTGCTGCTGGAAACTGATTCAATCTGGGCGGCTATTTGTCGACTTCGGGAGAGCGGCAGCTCAAGAATTCCGCCTATCCGACAGAAATCTATATCTGCCCGGAGGGGTTGAGGCGAATCATGGATGTTAAGAAAGCGGTTATTCCGGCTGCTGGTTTCGGGACCCGATTTCTCCCCGTGACGAAAGCCCAGCCCAAGGAGATGATGCCGGTCCTAGACAGGCCGACGATTCAGTACGTCGTCGAGGAAGCAGTCGACGCTGGAATCGACGACATTTTGATCATCACTGGTCGTGGGAAGCAAGCCATCGAACGGCACTTCGACAAAGCCTACGAACTCGAACAGGAACTCGACGCAACTGGCAAGGTCGATCGTCTCGATCGCGTTCGCTCGATCGCCGACCTCGCAGATATTCACTACGTACGTCAAAAAGAACGAAAGGGGTTGGGCGATGCGATCCAGTATGCTCACAAGCACGTCGGCAACGAACCGTTCGCGCTCCTCCTCGGCGACACGATCGTCCAAGGCGAACCCCCCTCTATCCAGACACTCATCGAATACGCGGAGGATGCCGGTGGATCGACACTCTCTCTCGAACGAGTCCCGGACGAAAAGGTCTCATCCTACGGAATAGCGGATTTCTCTGCCGATATTCCCGATGATGGCTATTTTGCAGTCGATGACTTCATCGAAAAGCCGACTCAGTCGGAGGCTCCGTCGAACCTCGCGATCACCGGTCGCTACGTGTTCACTGCGGATATCTTCGAAGCCCTCGAAGAAACTGAACCGGGCTTCGGCGGCGAATTACAACTAACGGATGCGATCAAGAAACTTGACGAAGTCTACGGTGCTGAAGTTGATGGCGACCGATACGATATCGGGAACATCCCGGATTGGTTGCAGGCGAACATCGAGATGGCCATCAAGCACGACAACGGTGAGATGAACGAAGCCGTCGAACGAATGCTCACAAAGGAGTTCAGATGAGTCGAATTCTTGTTACCGGTGGTGCTGGCTTTCTCGGTTCTCACCTCTGTGAACAACTCATCGAGAGCGGACACGATGTCATCGCCATGGACAACGGCGTCACCGGTCGAACGGACAACCTCGAAGATATCTTCTACCACGACCGGTTCAACTTCTACGACCACGACGTCACGGAATTCGTCCACGTTTCTGGAGAGATTGATTGGGTGTTGCATCTCGCGAGTCTAGCGTCACCGGTCTTCTATCGCGACCATCCGATCAAGACACTGAAAGTGGGTGCACTCGGGACACACAAGACACTGGGTCTGGCAAAAGAAAAAGACGCCAAGTACCTCTTCACATCGACGAGTGAGGTGTATGGTGATCCCGAGCTCAATCCCCAACCCGAATCATACCGCGGCAACGTCGATTGTTTCGGTCCCCGGGCATGTTACGACGAGTCGAAACGGTACGGCGAAGCGATGGTTCGAGCCTACAGGGACGAACACGACCTCGATATCCGAATCGCGCGCATATTCAACACGTACGGACCACGGATGCGTCTCGACGACGGACGGGTCGTTCCGACCTTTATCCGACAGGCGCTTCGGGGCGAAGACCTGACCGTCCACGGTGACGGAAGCCAGACCAGAAGCTTCTGTTACGTCTCTGACCTCGTCGACGGGCTGTGTGCGTTCTTCGATGCGGACGTTCAGAGCCCGGTCAATATTGGCAACCCGGACGAGCGAACTATCCTCGAACTGGCTGAACTCATCGTCGAACTCACCGACAGCGAGAGTGATCTCGTGTTCACAGAGCGGCCACCTGACGATCCGGAGATTCGTAGGCCGGACCTGACAAAGGCACGGGAGCGACTGAACTGGGAACCGACGGTCTCGTTCGAAGACGGCATCCACAGAACGATCGAGCACTTCGAATCTATTGTCTAGGATGATCGTCCCACGTAACCCAGGCGAATTCTGGATTGATCGGTCTCCTGTCCAGGCCCAGTAAACGGTTCTTCTCGATCGGTGACGGCATCAGACGAGTCGTGGCGGCTCGATTCCTCCCGAGACCAACGGACGTAATCTCCTATGGGGCGGGACTGGCCGAAGTCCGGTTCCCCTCGTTTCTCTCCGGGACCGTTATTGGATTGACACCGTGGCTGTTAGCGGAGTCTCTCATCGGGGCATCGATGCAGTCGTTTTCGACTACAGCGATCACGCTGACACCGGAATTCGTCGCTGGAATGGGGTTGCTCGGCCTCTTACTCTTCTTCCAGCCATTGTTTACGAGAGTGCAGGGCATCGATAGATAGTGGGCCTCAAGTTACCGTCCCTGGACATGGCTAAGAATCCAAGTACCGACCGCGAAAGGTGCTGCAGCGAGGAACAGGTGCTGAGCCGTCCGAATTGAGAACGGGTCGAGCCGCGTCGCACGAACAGCATGTTTGGCAGCCGCCAGTCGGTTCCCCTGTTCGACGTGTGATCTGACTAACCGTCGGTCGTACCGTGCCTGTTCTTCGCGTGGCAACACATCGTACACACTTTCGAGCCCTGCCGACTCTGCGACCGAAATCGCATCGTCTCGGTGATCGGGAGGAAGCCGTGCAACCGCCGAGTAGAGAGCGAGTTGTGATCGTTTCTCGACTGAGTCGACACCCTCTTCACGGCGAAGATCGTAGTGGATCTCGTTCAGCATGTCGATGTCGTAGCCGGCAGCCACGAGCCGTCTGTAGAAGTCGTAGTCTTGGCAGAACCTGAAGAACTCGTCGTAGCCACCTACGTCTTCGACTGGTTCCCGCCGAACCATGATTGATCCGTGGACCATCGGATTTCGGTCGTCCAGAACCGTGGCCGGGTCCGCATCGGGGCGATGCTCGTACAGCACGTCGCCGTCGTCGTCGATCACGTTTGCTGCGGTGCCAAGCACCGCTACGCTCGGATGCGCTTCTAGGTACTCGAACTGGTTTGCCATTCGTCCTGGGTGCGATCGGTCGTCCGCATCCTGTCGCATGATGTAGGTCCCATCCGCTGCTTCGATTCCCCGGTTGAGGGCGGTCGGCAAGCCGCTGTTTTCGGCCAGTTGGACGATTCGAACGCGCTCCCTGCCACTATACTGTTCGAGCAAATTGGCGGTCCCGTCGGTCGAACCATCGTCGACAACGACCACCTCGAACGACGGCCCCTCCTGGCGCAACACGCTCTCCAGCGATTCGACTATCGACTCCTCACCGTTGTAGACTGGCAACACGACCGACACGTCGACGCCGTTCCGTGCTGTCATTCCGGATGTCCCTCTATCTTCCGGTCGCTGTGCTGGTATTTTTTTCTGTCGTTCGGTCGATCGATCCCTACTCAATCAGTTCGATCATGGTGTTCGCGATCAACTCCGCATACCGCGCTGGTGTGTAGGCCTCCAATCGCTCAAGTGCCTGACTGGAGAGGGACGTTCTGAGTGCGGGATTCTGCTGTAACTCGATCAGCGCTTCAGTAAGTGACGCCGGATCCGCTGGCGGCACGACGAGTCCCGTCTCTCCGTCTTCGACTAGATCTCCCGCGGCACCCGCCCCGGTCGTGGTGATTACAGGAGTCCCACACGCCATCGCCTCGTTGAGAACGAGCCCCCATGGATCGTGCCTGCTGGGAAGGACGAATGCGTCCGCCATCGCGTAGTAGTTCGCCAGTTTCTGATTCGGTATCTCGCCAATAAAGGTCATCTGGTCGTCACCGAGTTCGGCCGCCTGCCGTTCTAGCGCCTCACGTTTCGGTCCATCACCGACCAGCAGGAGGTGAGGCGGGTTCTCGTCGATGTTGCCCACGGCGGTCACGAGGTCCGACACCCCTTTCCGTTCCTCGAACAGGCCGACGTAGAGGACGACGAACTCATCGGTGAGACCGTACTCGTCACGCAGTCTGGCCGCTTCAGCATCGTCGATTCGCGCCTGAAAGTCTGCCACGTCGACGCAGTAGGGCAGCACTGTCATGTCAGTCCGCCAGATCCCGAGGTCTTCGAGATGCTCGGCTGCTCGGACGCCAGTCGGGAAACACACGTCGAAACGGGACAGCACCTTCGGCAAGAGCAGTTCGGAGAGACGTGTGTTCTGTTCGATGTTCTCGGAGATAACGCCGATCGGTACACCCCGGAGTTTGCTCACAAACAGCGTGTTCCAGGCGGCGAGGTAACTCCACCCACCGACGACGAATGCGTCGACGTCCAGCCCCAGCAGGCGCCTGAACGAAGTCGTATCGATCATCACCTCCCCGCCGGGAATCGGAATGCGCTTCGAGTCGATCGTCTCATGGGAAAAATTCCGCTCGACGAGGTCGGTGTACTCGTGACGATGCGTCCGATCGTTGGCATAGATTACTGTCAGATCAACGTCGTCACGGGCGGCTAGCGCGTTCAACCGCGGGGTCTTGTAGGGTGCGGGGACGTTGGTGATGAATCCGAGAGCCACCATTTGGTATCTGACCTCTGAACGACCGGGCAATTTCATCTTTCGGTTCCTAGAGCCAAATACCGACGTTCCCCAACCAACATCTCTATATATTAGACGATATCGTTACCAACTGTAACAACCCGTTCAAACGTCCTCATTCTCATCTTCGACTCCCTGCGTGCCAACTTCGTAGGGACGCCAGCCAGTGTCGAGACGCCTGCGATGAACGAGGTTGCAGCAACGGAGGCGACGTTTGAGAACGCCTACGCTGCTGGTCCAGAGTCCGCAACGTCGCACGCTTCTCTCTTCTCTGGTCAGTATCCGTCGGAGGTCGGTGTCGTCACCGACGCACCGCGGCCCACCCTGCCGGACGACATCCCGCTCATGCTGACCTGATTCAACGAACACGGCTACCGAACGTTCGGTGTTTCGGGGCCGGGAAGATGAGTTCTGACTTCGGCTTCGGTCGCGGGTTCGACCGGTATATCGAACTCTACGACGAGGTTCCGCCGAAACAATCGCTCGGCCATCTCAAGCAGTGCCTCGGTGACGGGGCGTTGCGGTCTGAACTCGTCCGGGCTGCCAGTGACGGGTCCGACAAGAATACGAAACTTCGGTTCGACCTCTTTGAGCGGCAGATCCAACGAGGAGACGACCCGTTTTTCGGTCTCGTCTGCTCTGTTGAATCCGAAGAGGGCGACAGGATAACGTCGCTCTGAAGGTGGAAGCGAAGCGGAGAGAGTGAATATACCAATGCCACTCTTCCGCTTCGTTAAACAGGCCGCATCGCTAGCTCAAAAACGCTGTGCCGCCAGCCCCACGGCGGTGGTGAGTGACCCGGCTGGCAACAGGTTTGCGGATTGGAAGCACCTGACGCTGCATTTCTTGCGGATTCACATGGACGCGACGTACCGCGAAATCGTCGATTGGGCAAGTGAGATGGATCGAGTGCGTGGTTTGTTGCAGTTGGCTCGGACGGCATTTCCGGCACCCTCGACGCTGTGGCGGTCTTTCGAGCGGGTGCCAACCCGTATCTGGCGGCAACTGCTTCGTCGGTCAGCGGCCGCCTGCGATCCTGGTGAGCACGGGGCGATGGATGCCACGTTTTTCGACCGCGAAGCGGCATCCAGCCACTACGTCGACCGGTCGGATCGCCACATACGGACGCTGAAAACGACGGCCCTGGTCGATACTGAGTCGTGTGCCGTGCTCGATCTCCACTGCTCGGCACACTGGCCCCACGATACACAGGTGGGCCGTCGGGTAGCGCTACGCAACACCGACGAAATTGAGATTCTCGCCGGCGACAAAGGCTATGACGATCAATCTCTGCGGGACGCACTCCGCGCCAAAGGCGTCCGGCCGGTTATCAGACACCGGCTGTTCGCGCACTACGATCACGCCCACAACGCACGGTTGGACAGCGATCTCTACGGGAAGCGATGGATGGCCGAAACCGCATTCTCAGCCATCAAGCGCCGATTCGGGTCCGCTGTCGGGCCGAGCGCCTGGTACCGCGAATTCAGAGAACTGGTGCTGACCGTCGCCGTCTACAACCTCGAACAAGCACTCAAGGAGTGATCGCTACGCCGTCTGTGGATTCAACAAGGCAGTCTCGTCCACTTCCCGTACGATCGTCCGCGATCGTTCAAAGACGACTCGACGCCACCGCTGTCTCGACCACGGCACAAGATAACAGGGATAGCGTGTCGGGCACTGGGTCGGGACTGTGTTAGCTACGACGAACCAGACGTGCGCGAGGAACGGATCTTCGATCAGTGAGACAGTCTCTATCGGTACCTCGGCGACGACGAGTGGCTCAACGAGGCCGAGGTTGCTGTCTGGCGGGCCTGGTACGGTGCGTTTAGGAAGTACGTCCACTATCGCCTCGGCCAGTTCCTGGAGTTCCTCGAGTCGGCGGACTTGGCTGACGATACTGTGTTGCTGGCCCTCGCCGACCACGGTGAGTTCCTCGGTGAGCACGGCCTAATGGAACACGGAGATTTCCTTTTCGAAGAAGGACTCAACGTGCCGCCCTGCTTCGAGGGACCAGCGTTCCGACGGACAGGTCTGGTGTCATTGATCGACATCTTTGATCCGATCTGTGATCTCGCGACACCGACAAGGACGAGTGGACAATCGCAGGTGAGTGGTCAGCAACGTGAGGCCGTCTTCACGGAGTGTGGTCCACGGGACCTCTCGAAAATGCAGCGGCCCATGTACATCGACGAGGAGATGATCATGAAATCGAATCTCGACCAGAAATGTATTCCGCCAGACGACTGGAAGGTGACCCATAGATCCGACGACTCGGAACGACTGTTTGTCGTGCCCGAAGAGCGATAGACGACCGACGAGAGATCAGTGCAGAGCTGCCCGAGCGTCTCGAAGCGGAACTAACACTGGAATTTGACGGCGCGCCAGGAATCACTGACATGTGAGTGAGGCAGTCGAACATAATCTCAAGAATCCCGGCTACCTCTAGCTACTAAACGTGGTAGACGGTTCTACTGATGGCTCGATTTCAAACACTACACTCCAAACTCATTATTTTGGTAACAAATTATATACGTTGTATTAAACGGCACTGTCTAGTTCAGAACTTCCTCCGCTGGCGTTCGTCCGTCGAGCGCTTGGTTTGGTCGTTCGTGGTTGTAGTGGTGCCTGAAGCGTCGTAACCACTGTCTGGCGCTCGATTGACTGCCCCGCCAGTACGTGTGACAGCGGTCGATTCGCATGGTGACTGTCTGGAACCATTTTTCGATGTGGTTCCGAGTTCGATAGTCAAGCCGACCGCTCAATTCGAGACGTGCGAGGGCAGTCAAATAACCACCAGCATCGACGAGAAACTCTGTGTCGGCGAGATCGTGTTTCTCGGTGAGGCGGTGCAGGAATGCCGCCGCGGGGTCGGTCCCGCGGCGGCTGAACACGTCGATTTCAAGCAACAGTTTTGAGTCGGTATCGATCGCCGCAAACAGCCACTTTTCTTCGCCGTCAACCTCGATCTGTTTCTCATCGACCGCGACCTGCGACGGCTGTGCCGTCGGCGCGTCGCTCTGGGCTTCAGACAGCGTATGCACCCAGTTCCAGACCGCGCCGTGGGACCGATCGACACCCAGAAGGTCTAAGATGGCGACCGTCTCCCTGATCGACAGCCCCGCCGTATGGAGACGCACCCCAAATCGCCGGACGGGTGTCGGGGTGCGCTCGTTCTCCCAAACGTCTTGGATATCCGTTTCCAACGTTTCGCTGAGGAGGTCTGCGAGTTGCATGAGCACTTCTCGCTACGGCCTCCTCGTTCCTCAATCCCTCAACTAGACAGTGCTATTAAACTGTTATAACAGAACGGAGAGGATATACATAAAAATAAAAATGTTTATGCGCCACCGTCCCGTCAAATGAAGTAATCAATACAACCGATGGAGCGGCTAATAAACGTCGATCACCTAACCCATATATTATCCAACAAATATAATAATTAGTAGACTCATGGAGAAACCATATCTTTACTTAACGACTGAAAGTCTGAAGCAGAGGACCGCGCGAAGGTATCGGAAAGATGGATTGAAGGGGATAGTGAAGAAATCGATCGAGGTTCCTCCGACAAAGATTTTCAACGAGGCCCGATACCGGTATGTGCGTGACATATTGCTGGATGGAGTTCTGCACCAAGAAGATTTTAAGCAGTACTCAAAGGCCAACGGTGAGTTTACAACACTGAATTTACAGGAGATCATTGATTTGCCACCTGAAGCGTTATCTGGAAAGATAGATTTCGGGACCCAAGCACCAGATTATGCGACAGCGCCATACATGCACAAATGGAGTACCGAATTAGATCCATATGTTGCGAAAATTCCAAACGCTCGACTCATCGGCCCAGACCCCCTCGCTGTAACCAGTGAAGGTAAAATAATCTACGATACAATATACCACGAATCTGGTTTTGATTCTAAATTTGTTCGACAAGCAGTAGGCCAATTGACTACAAATAGCAATATAAAATCCCTATCTAAAAATATAAAGAATCTTATTGATCGACCCCACAAAGACTACGTAGATGAGACGTATGAAGCAGCATGTCTGTTAACAAACAGGATGAATAATTACGGCCACTGGACAACTGAACATATACTGAAACTTCGATTACTGGAAAGATACGAGAAACTAACAGGAATACGTCCCAAACTCCTTATCGGATGTGAGTATCCCTACGATAGTGATACAGGGAACGACATACCGGATTATAAGAAAGAATATTTAGATCTCCTGGGATACAGCGATGATTGGGTCAGCTGGACTGGTGGAACAGCTACTGTCAAAGAACTCATCGTGCCATCATTCCCCCATCCCACACCGGACGCTTGTCAGTGGCTCCGCTCAAAATTACTAAATCAGATCGGAAACGGTGATAGTGAATCCCTCCCCTCCAGAATTTACGTCTCTCGAAAGAACGCTCGATTTCGAAAGGTTGTCAACTACGAAGAAGTAATGGATACACTTTCTAGCTATGGTTTCGAAGAATGCGTTCTAGAAGAAATGAGTGTAGAAAACCAGGTGAAATTGTTCAGCAATGCCGATTTCATCATTGGCCCATCCGGTTCTGGGCTGGTAAATATTATATTCTGTGATTCAAACACTTCACTGTTGGAGATCGCTTCCAAGAGTTCTGGATCAACGTACTATCAACTGACCAAAATACTTGGGATCAATCAGAGATTTATGTTTGGTCGACCAATCGAGGTCCAAGATCTCCAGAATGTAAATGGAAAACCGTACAATATCCGTATAGATATAGACAATCTTGAAGAAAATATAACAGAGATGTTGTAGCTAATTTGAATCCTATATCTGATTCAGACACCAGTAAGGGTTACTAATAACCAGATATACAAGATGTGCCGAGAAGTAGGTTAGTGTCCAGCAAACTCGTATTTTCAATGATGAGGCTCTCTCAACTCCTCAAAAGCCTAATTCAGAGAGTCGGATACAGCCTACGAGGACGTTGACTGGGACCAGACAGATGGGTAATCGGGATGATCTACAGCCCCCGAGTGCTATGATCATACCTACCGGCGGTTGCTCGATCTGTTCCACTAGAGGTTCGGAATCGTGACCACAGCCAGTAGAAGGATAGCCGATTTGTCAGCGTTAGTCTCCGTGTACTCACTCTTGCAGGATTTAGAAGTACGTGTCTGGCGTGTCGTGATACAGTTCTCGGGGGGTATACGACATTGATAATATTGAACAATTGATATACATGGCACAGGTCGGACCGTTGGCAGTCCACACTCTCCCAAACAGATAGAAGAAAGGTTCGGGCGGCGAAAAACTACGAGACTGATCGACTTCGGAATCGACATACTTCGTGAGAAATGTCCGGCGCCCGGGTTCGAACATCCGTTGTAGCTGTCGTGAGCTCTTCGACCACTGATAGTGCTACCTGGGCGGGTCTACATCCAATGGTAATTCATCCTACAGTTCGTCCAATTCTACTGGACGGCACGTCATTTCACCTCCTAGTGGTATCAGGGCCTCACCTCACATACCCGGAGACAAACGAAGACCATGGACTGGTGATGGCCATTCCAGAGTTGACGACTAGCACTACCTCTCACGGACGCGTGAGATCGACGTATCCGTCAACGATGGTTTCGAGCGCAAACCGACTGATGTTGTCCGTCGCTGTCGCCGATCGCTGGGTACGGGCGTCTTCGTCGCCCAGCTGGATCGCGATAACCGGACGCTCAAAACAACGGCCCTCGTTGATACGGAGTCATGTACCGTCCTCGATCTTCATTGTTCGGCACACTGGCCCCACGCTACACAGGTGTGCCGTCGGGTTGCACTCCGCAACACCGCCAAGATCGAGAGCCTCGCGGTCAACGTAGGCTACGGCGACCAGTCACTGCAGGACGCACTCCGTTCCGAAGGCGTCTGGCCAGTCATCAGACATCAGTTGTTCACACACTACGATCACGCCCGCAGCGCACGGTTGGACAGCGATCTCTACGGCAACGCTGGATGGCCGAGCGACTAGTACCGAGAGGCTCGTGAACTGGTGTTCACAGCAACCGTCTACAACCTCAAACAAGCACTCAAACAATGATCGCTACGCCATCTGTGGATTCAACAAGGCACAAGCGACCGATTTCGAGTTCTCGAACCCCCCAAGCGAATTTATTGATTGGTAAGTACCGGCACTAATTTTACTTCCCCCCTCTCAAATAATCACATGGATCACAGCGAGACTTTTGACATCCGATATGCGACCTGTACAGAAGGGGGGTTCGAAGTACTATCTCGTCTCGTCTCGGAAGGTGTTACAATCTCCGAAATTATTTCGCTGACTCCGGATCAGGGACGCGAGTATTCTGTTTCGGGCTACTTCGACGTGTCTACGTTTGCTGCAGAACACGAGATTCCGGTCTATTACCCGTCTGAATACTCAATGAGGACCGAAGAGGACATAGATCATTTTCGGAACCAAAATGTGGATGTTCTTATCGTCAACGGGTGGCAACGTCTGATCCCGAAAGAAATCTTGGAAAGAATCGAACGCGGTGCTCTTGGTGTCCACGGAAGTGCATCCGGCCTCCCGAAAGGTCGGGGTCGGTCACCGATGAATTGGTCGCTCATTGAAGAGATGGACCGTTTTTTGCTTTCGGTAATCCATCTGGATGCAGATGTCGATTCAGGCGCTATTCTCGGGACCAGAAAATATGATATCAATGATTTTGACGACATCCGAACACTCTATTATAAACTCGCTCTGGCAACGAACGAGATTCTCTCGGACACCCTCATCCCGTTCCTCGAAGGAGAACTCACTCCAAAGCCCCAGACGGGAGAACCTACGTACTATCCCAAACGGACACCGGAAGACGGAGCGATTAACTGGGAGAATTCGACAAAAGACATCTACAATCTTGTTCGGGCTGTTGCGAGGCCGTATCCGGGGGCGTTCACTCTATCAGATGGTAATAAGATACTCGTTTGGGAAGCACAACCCTTTTGTCCAGACTTCTATACAGACGTTAGCGCAGGAACAATCGTACGAGTATTTACGACTCGCGACGAATTCTTGGTAACGACCGGTGATGGAACTCTCCTTATTACCGACTGGGAGGCGGATGGATGGTATCCCGAAAACGGTATAGAACTCGTTTCACAAGGGAAGAGAAAGCGGGAAGACGAGTTCGAGCACGAATGACTACCTTCAAATTCACGTACGATTCATATCGGAATCTGATCGACGAAATCCTTGAGGCGGGCTTAGACCCCCAATTCTACGATGAGGCAGTAGACGAAACGACCATACTCCTACGGCACGATGTAGACTGGTCCCCACGGAAAGCGCGCAAAATTGGTGAGATCGAGGCTCAGGCGGGGGTACAAAGCACGTTCTTCTTCTTGCTTACCTCGCCATTTTACAACGCATTGTCATCAAATGTCCGTTCTGTTTTCGATGACCTGTTGTCGATGGACCACCGGATCGGACTTCACTTCAGCACGCACCAGTACTGGTCTGACAATCCGAAGGGAAAAGAAATAGAAGATAAAGTTCACGAGGAACTGAAGATAATGGAAGAGATAACTGGCGAACGTAACGTTCCAGTCTCATTTCACAACCCCCCAGATTGGATCCTTCGACGAGACTTCGAGGGCTTCCGTAACACGTACGAACCGATATTCTTCGACCGAATTGCCTACCGTGCAGATTCGAATCAGCGGTGGCGTGATGAACCTCCATTCGAAAACGATATTCCCCACCCACTGCAAGTTCTCACTCATCCCGTTCTATGGGGCAAACGTGACGCATTTGCAACGGATCGGCTCAGAGAGGAACGTGATTTCAACCAACGCACAATCGTAAACCATCTTGAAATCACCGATAGAACATGGGAGGGGCCGTGGGGAGTTTGTGATGAACAGATGACGGATAATTAAATATATATTCCGTCGATTACTCACTTGCCAAGTCAACGTACTGCGCTACAATCGCCTCGAGTGCAAACCGACCGATGTTGTCCGTCGCTGTCGCCGCTCGCTGGGTACGGCCTTCCTCGTCGTCCAGTGCCGACAGCAACGTGTCCGCACACGCCGTCACGTTGTTCGTCTCGAAGAGGAAGCCGGCGTCGCCGTTCATGAGGATCTCTTTGGGTCCAGAGGTACAGTCCGACGAGACGATGGGTGTGCCGACCGCTTGGGCCTCGATCAACGAATTCGGAAGCCCCTCCCATTCGGACGTGCTCACGAACAGGGTGGCCTGCTCGATGTACGCCCACGGGTTATCGACGAAGCCCGGGAACTGGACCGACGCTTCGATACCGAGTTCGTTCACTAACTGCTTGAGTTCCTCAGTCTTCGGTCCCTTTCCACAGATGAGGAGGCGATACGGATCGCTCCCGACGTCCGGTTCTCGATCTTTGACTGCTTTCCAAGCGCGCAACAGTACGTCGAGTCGCTTCTGCTGAGTGTGTCTTACCGCCGTCACGACGGTTCTGTCACCATCCAGCCAGGGGTGGTCGATCTCCTCGCTGGCCTTCTGACGAATCTCTTCGACGTCGACCGGATTGTAGACCACTCGGATCTTTGACCGCGGAATATCGTGGTTCTCTGCCAGGTCTTCGGCGCCCTCGTGGGAGACGATATGAACGATATCGGCGTGGTTCTGGTACTCCTGCCGGAACCGCTTGCGGTAGTACCAGCCGAACCATCCCGAGTGTGCGTCAGCTTTCGTGATGTTACTGGTGACGTGTGCGTGTTCACAGGCAACTAGTTTGAAGTCGTCGTAGAATCGCTTCACGAGACAGAGTGCCAGCGATTCGAACTGGTTGACCGCGATGACCGTGTCCGGTTCGTACTTTTTGAGGAGACGGTAGTAGGCGAGCACACGAAATGGCGGTGCCATTCCAGAGACCGGCGGTTGGATCTGATCGAGTTGATAGAGGTCGACGTCGTCGTCGAGATCGCCTTTGAATTCACCGACTCGACGGTGGACAGATAGCGCCGCTTCGGGACCGTCGTCGGGCCAGTTATTGAGTAGCCTGACGATCGTGCGCTGGATCCCGAGTGCCGCGAAGTTGTTCATCGCGAAGAGCGTATCGACGCTGTCTGCCATGTAGTACCAGTTGTTGGACCGATACCGTTAAAATACGTAGCGGTTCCGACGATGCCGTCACTCCGGGACCACGAACGTCTCGTGCCAGGCGACGTAGTTCAGTGCCTTCCAGAGAGTCATGCCGTACTCCTCGCGACCGGTTCGGTGGTGCTGCCAGGTGTCGAACACCGACTCGGCGCTGATGTACGGTGCCCGCTTGAGGTTCTCTTCCGTCAACCAGCCTGCGATCGCTTCGTGATCCTGTTCGAACCACGAACTGACCGGAACAGAGAGGCCGTGCTTGTCCCGCTGGAGGACTCGATCCGGGACGATATCACCGACAGCACGTTTGAGGAGCGGTTTGTACTCGTTCTGGGACACCTTCAGGTTCGAGGGGGTGTTGTAGACGAACGAGACCAGTTCGGGGTCGAGGAACGGGACACGTGCCTCGAGCGATGCCGCCATCGACATGTGGTCGACCTTGTACAACAGGTCGTCCGGTAGGTAGTACTGGAGATCGAACGTCGAGATGCCGGCTGTTCGGTCTGTCGTCGTCTCGAACGATCCGCCGATACGGTCCAGCAGCCCCGTCGATTCCGGCGTCGCATCCGTATCGAGATACTCCTCTGGTGGGAGACCAAACCCGCGTGCCCATCGGAGGAACGCAGTCTCGTCATTGTCGAGCGCTCCCAGATAATCGAGGTGTTTCTGTCCGATCGGCGACACGGTGCTCGCGTGCTGTGCGGCAGTGTGAACGGCCGTCGGCATCCGCTCAAACTTCGATCGATGTCTGCGGAACGCGCGATAATGCTGGTATCCGCCGAGGAGTTCGTCTGCCCCCTCGCCCGAAAGGACGACTTTCACTTCGTCACGGGCCCGCTGGGAGAGCAAGAGCGTGGGAAGCGCGGCCGGATCAGCCAGCGGTTCCCCGTAGTGCTGGATCACATCGCCGAAGACATCCATCGAGGAGAGGTCGACCTGAATCTCGTGGTGGTCCGTCCCGAAGTGATCCGAGACTGCTCTGGCACTTTCGCTCTCGTCGTGATCGTCGTCTTCGAACCCGATCGAGAACGTTTTCAGACGGTCGACATCGGTCTCCTCTGTCATAAGGCCGACGATAGCAGACGAGTCGAGACCACCCGAGAGGAACGCACCGACCGGAACGTCTGCCATCATCCGACGGCTGACAGACTGTTGCAGTTTTTCTCGCAATGTCTCAGCCGCCGTGTCCATCGTCGTATTCCGGGGGGAATGATCGAGCTGCCAGAACCGCCGTTTCGAACACCCCTCCTCCGTCACAGTGAGTGATGTCCCCGGTTGTAGTTTCTCGACCTGTTCGAAGAGTGTGTCCGACTGGAGCGAATAGTTCAGCGAGAAGTAGTTGTACACAGCCGCTTCGTCGACACTTCGGTCGATACCGGCCGCCAGAAGTGCCGCCATCTCGCTCCCCCAGACGAAGGCCTCGTCGGTCCGGGCGTAGAACAGCGGTTTGATCCCGAGGTGGTCACGGGCGAGAAATAGCGTCCCCTCAGTTTCGTCCCAGAGCGAGAAAGCGAACATCCCGTTGAGGTGGTCTGTCAGTCGTTCGCCGTATTCCTCCCACAGATGGACGAGCACCTCGGTGTCACAGTCGGTTTCGAAGCGATGGCCAGCGTCTTCCAGTCGCTGTCGCAACGCTGGATAGTTGTAGATTTCGCCGTTGAACACCACAGTGACATCGCCTGCCTCGTTCGAAATTGGCTGATCTCCCCCACCGACGTCAACGATCGCGAGTCGGCGAGCGCCCATCATCAGATCGGCGTCCGGTGCGAAGAACTCCCCCGCTCCGTCCGGTCCGCGGTGCGTGATCGTCGACAGCATCGCTTCAAGCACCGATTGATCCGTCCAACCCTGAACGCCGACGATTCCACACATCTATCCGATTCTTATTGCCTCTCCATCTACGTGTTTCGATCTATGGTGCTCCCCGAGGATACCTCAGTCTGCCCACTCGTCTTATTCGTTTTTCACCCAGAGCTCAGGTTCACCATGTGCAGCACCCTTGTGTTTTCGAACGTGTTTTTCGAATCCGTTTTCCTGAAGGATGTCACTCGCTGGCACTGTCTAGTTAGCAGTAGTTGCTCGCGCGGTTTCTTTATTTAGAAGGGTTCCTGAAACTGAAACGAGCGAAACGGTACGTACAGGGGAAATTACTTACCGATGATAGAGGTATTTGAGAATATGCCTAAGGCCGAAGACACCGGTCAATCAGATAAGGAGGACGAGAAAAACGAGTGGCTGGATCGTATCCTCGCCTTTCTCGCCACTTATCTTCCATGAGTCCCAGAATGGGTTCTCACTGATAGACTTGCAGAGGTACTGAACGGACGTTTCACCGCTATCACTGAATAAAGAAACCGTATTGGCAACTACTGTTAGGCCAGTTTGAGGAACGAGCAGGTCGTAGCGAGAACTGGTCATGAACTCGCAGACCTGCTCAGAGAACGCTTAGACGTGGAGAATCAAGACAGTTGGGAGAACGAGCGCACGCCGACACCCGTCCGTTGTTTCGCGGTTCGACTTCACTCGATGGGGTTGTCATTGCGTGAAGTCGAGGCCGTCTTAGACTGGCTGGGTATCGATCGTTGCCATCAAGCAGTCTGGTACTGGAAAGAGACGCTTGCTGAAGACCAGAGCGACCCGCCGACGGCAGCGCCGTCGCGGGTCGCAGTCGATGAGAAACAGATCGAGGTTGACGGTGAAAAGAAGTGGCTATACGCTGCCATCGATACCGAATCGAAACTCCTGCTCGAAGTTGATGTCTTCAGCCGCCGCGGGACTGACCCCGCGGCGGCGTTCCTGCATCGGCTCACCGAGAAACACGATGTCGCCGATACAGAGTTTCTCGTCGATGCTGGTGGGTATCTGACTGCCCTCTCTCGGCACGATCTGAGCGGTCATCTCGACTACGAAGATCGGAACCACATTGAAAAGTGGTTCCAGACCGTCGCCATGCGGATCGACCGCTTCCACTCGTTTTGGCGGGGCAGTCAGTCGAGCGCGAAACGGTGGCTGAGACGCTTCAGACACTACTACAACCGCTACCGACCGAATCAAGCATTCGATGGATTGACTCCAGCTGAGGAGGTTCTGAACTAGACAGTGCCCTGACAACCCTCGAGAGTAACAATATACGTTTGATATGTGATGTGAACGGTCCGTAGCTGGATTTATCATCGTACCCGCTCGTTCATTCGAGATAGCCGAGTGCTTTGAGCCGATCTTCTATATCCTCCTGATCACCGCCAACGTCGGGAGAACAGTCGAGAGAGATACGTTCGAGCACTCCATCTAGTTCTTTTTCGAGTGCGCTCGCTGGAAGACAGTCGGCCGGGTTTTCTGTCTCTTCTGGGATTGGTGCCGATAGATCGACTATTTGCTCCCTGGGGCCGCTGGTCTCTGCGAAACGTCGGATAATCTTACAGTCTCCGATCCGAACCGCTATTTCTGATAGTCCGCCTTCGCCGGTTTCCTTTAGATTGCCGAAGAAGTCTGCACCACCCGAGTAGTACCAGGCTTCGTTGAACAGCACACGGTCGGGCGACAGCGACGAGAAGAGCGACTCACCACTCGTCGTCGGATTCTCCATGTCGATTACGTCGGTGATCGTCGGGTAAACGTCGACGTGGCTCACTGGAATATCGGCGCTGGCGAGGGCAGACCGATAGTCAGCAGGGATATCGAGGACGAGTGGGATTCGAACTGCACCCTCCGAGACGTTGAAAGTGTTCCAGAAGTCATCTCTATCGCCCCACTGACAGCGGGTTTCGCCGTGGTCACTGGTGAAGAGTAGCATCGACGACTCACCACGACGTTCGTTGACTACGTCGAGAAGGTCTGTGAGACGATTCTGGTCGAATCGGTTGACGCCTTCGACGTAATGTCTGACGAGGTATTCGAATCGGTCATCACCGACGGCCTCCTTCAAACGCTCGCGCACGAGGTAGTCCAGACTTCGAAAGTCAGCGAACTCCTTGAGCGAGGTCGTGAGATTGTCGTAGTTTGGAACGTCCGAACGTGCTTCCTCCTTTGCGTCGTCTACCCATTCCGAGGGTTGCAAACCGTCGGGCATCATCGGATCGAGACAAACAGGGTAATCCTCGTTGTAGGCCGTTCGTTCTGTCCCCCCGGTCGTGTATCCGTACGGCTTGTGGACGTCGAACAAGTGGATAAACAGGAACACGGGGCCGTCACTCATCTGTCGGTCGACAAAATCGAAGAGGTTCAGATCTGGGTCCTCAAAAGGACAGACGACCTCATCGAATCCGCTCGTCACATCCAACATCCTCAGCGCCATGTTCTCGATCCACGCCACCGTTTCGTAGCCTGCCTCTGAAAGCGATTCAGCGAGCGTTTGCTGCTCCTGGAGACGATTGAAGAACGTCTTCACGCCGTGCTCGGAAGGATAACAGCCAGTGAACAGTGACGCGTGAGATGGTGGTGTATACGATGAAGTGCTGGTCGCACGTTCGAACGAGATACCCTCATCAACGAGTGTATCCATCGTCGGCGTATCGACGTATTCGGCAGCTCCGTACTTTTCCAGCCACGCATCAGAATCTGTACTACCAATAGAATCGTACCGAAGGTCGTCCACCGAGACTAGCACGATCGTTTCGGGTCGTTCCATTTGAGTCCTACATCTCCCGGAACAACTAATAAAGGCCTTGTTTAGACGCGGGAATTCATGTTTGTGGGTGGCTGACGCTGAGTTCGATGTTTCTGGCAGTGCATTTCAGGACGAGTTCGTGGAACTATCCGAACCATGTTTGAGCTCGCAACATTTCACCGTATTTTCGGCGAAGCCCCAATAATGTGGATTCAGCGTTCAAGCGTTGATAATCGATTGTATCATAATGTATAATATTGATATCACCGCCGTACCAGCCGAACTCGCGGTGTTCGTCCGCTTTACGTAGTTTTGGCTGGCAGAAAAACGATGAATGCCAGTTGCGTCGAATGCCTGAACCTCACCAAGATCGTGCAACTCCACCGACAACCGTAGCAGGACGCGCCAGATCCGAATTTCCAAGTCTTGCTTGCGCGTACATAAGGTCGTGAAATCGGGGCATTTCATCACATCTAAACCGAGTTACGAAACGATTCCGTACATATCCTGGAGCACATCCTGCCACCGTCGGTACGTGTGATCTGAGTACTCGCCGAGGCCGTGGATTACCACGATCTCCCAGTCTACGTAGTCCCTCACACCAGCTTCGAACGCTTGATTTGGCTCTCCGACGACGGTTTCTTGAGCGAGCGACACAATCCGATCAGTGAAGCAGACTAGCTTCGTAGCCACAGCGGGCTTTTCCCGCGTCATTACTTAGTAAGTAGACATTCGGCCGCTCTTACTATCTTCTAAACACGCCCCTCCGAGTGAATTTGGCAATTAAACGCTCTTATTAGTGTCTAAACACGCCCGAAATGGATCTAATGTTTTTTCGACTGTAAATCTCAATCAGCATTGGTCTCCAAAGAGCTTTGCATTCCGAGCACCAGATAGCGAATATGAAATTCCGGCGCGGGTACGAGCTTCTTCGAGAACAGGGGGTCCGAAGTCTTCTTCGTAAGTCAGGCCGTTACTACCGCTCTAAGCTATTCCTTGGGTTTTATAAGTTTCGCGGGGTGCTTTCCGAGTCCATCGTTGATCTCAATGGTGTGAAAATCGACTACGGTAACGGGTATATCTCTACCAATATTCGCGATGCTATCATAAGCGGAGAGTACGAAAACAACGACGTAGAGATGATGGAAAAGCACGTTCGTGACGATCTACCGGTAATTGATCTTCAGTCGATCACATCGACAGCCGTGTAACCTCGCCTGATGGCGGTGAACCAAACCGAACTGGTTGTGGAGTATCTTTGAAGCGCTAGTGAGCATGATTTTCGGGATGGACCGTCGCTGTCGGCGGCG
>Ga0207754_100255_pt1 | contig 24268 bp, 25 predicted proteins | sample A23E1SouthBayCA_FD_187728 | JGI IMG/M metagenome (GOLD analysis project Ga0207754, IMG submission 187728) | Aerobic enrichment media microbial communities from Eden Landing Ponds, California, USA - A23 E1 (SPAdes) | ecosystem: Environmental > Aquatic > Marine > Unclassified | place: Emeryville... | reverse complement strand
TGCTGGCTCGCCGAATCATCGCCAGCAGTTCCAGCAACTGACACCGCCCTTCTCCGGCGACGCCGTTTCAACGCCTTTTAGCGCCCACACCGCAGACTGGCGGTATGGCCAACGACGAACTCATCGCCGCGCTGCGGGACGCTGACGCCGTCAAGTACGGCGAGTTCGAGCTCTCACACGGTGGGACCAGCGACTACTACGTCGACAAGTACGTCTTCGAGACGAACCCGGAGTGTCTGGCACTGATCGGCGAGGCCTTCGCCGAGACGCTCGCGGGGGCTGACTGGTACGCCGACGACACCACGCTCGCGGGCGTCGCACTCGGTGCGGTCCCGCTGGTGGCCGTCACCAGCGTCGAGACGGGCACGCCGTACGTCATCGCCCGCAAGCAACAGAAGGAGTACGGCACCGCCAACCTCATCGAGGGCGACCTCACCGAGGGCGAGGAGGTCGTGATCCTCGAAGACATCGCGACGACTGGCCAGAGCGCCGTCGACGCCGCCGAGGCGCTGCGTGAGGCGGGTGCGACGGTCTCCCGGGTCCTCGTCGTCGTCGACCGCGAGGAGGGTGCCGCCGAGAACCTCGCCGAGCACGACCTCGGACTGTCATCGCTCGTGACGGCGTCGGAGCTGCTGGCCGACCGGCCCGGCGACGCTGCCGAGTGAACTCCCACTCATCAAAACACTAACTGGTCGCCACCGTTCTCGTCACGTTTAACAGCGACAAGACTGAGTGACAGGTAGATGGGCGTATTCGAACGATTCTTCGGACTTGACGAACACGACACCGACGTTCGGACGGAGGTGCTCGCCGGTCTGACGACGTTCCTGACGATGAGTTACATCGTCGTCGTCAACCCCTCGATTCTGGGACAAGCGATCGACATCGCTGGCCGGACCGACGCACAGACCAGACAGATGCTCACCGTCGTGACGATCATCGCCGCGGCGGTCGCGACGCTCGTGATGGCGTTCTACGCCAACCGTCCCTTCGCGCAGGCACCGGGGCTCGGCCTGAACGCCTTCTTCGCGTTCACCGTCGTCCTGGGGCTCAATGTCCCCTGGGAGACCGCGCTCGCCGCCGTCGTCGTCGAGGGCGTGCTGTTCATCGTCCTGACGATGGCCGGTGCCCGCGAGTACATCATCAGACTGTTCCCCAAACCGGTGAAGTTCGCCGTCGGAGCGGGGATCGGGCTGTTCCTGGCGATCATCGGGCTGGAGGCGATGCACGTCGTCGCTTCCGACCCTGCGACCTTCCTCCAGTTCAACCCCGTCTTCGCCACCGACCCCATCGCGATCATCTCCGTCGTCGGCCTGTTCCTGACGTTCGCGCTGTACGCCGCCGACGTGCCCGGCTCGATCGTGATCGGGATTGTCGTCACGACGCTCGCCTCCTACGTTGCCGACGCACTGGGCTACGTGCCCGCCGACCCCACCGTCCCGTCGCTGGAGGGCGTCTTCCTCTACACTCCCACCTCGCTGACGGGGACGACCGACGTGGTCTACTCGGTGGCGGGGTACGACATCACGCCGCTGATCGGCGCGTTCCTCCGCGGGTTCTCGAACGTCGACGCACTTGGGTTCTCGCTGATCGTGTTCACGTTCTTCTTCGTCGACTTCTTCGACACCGCCGGGACGCTGACGGGCGTCTCCCAGATCGCGGGCTTCCTCGACGAGGACGGCAACCTCCCCGACATCGACCGGCCGCTGATGGCCGACGCCATCGGGACGACCGTCGGCGGGATCATCGGCACCTCGACAGTGACGACCTACATCGAGTCCTCGACCGGCGTCGAGGAGGGCGGTCGGACGGGATTGACGGCCCTCGTCGTCGCCCTGCTCTTTCTCGCCTCGCTGGCGCTCGTGCCACTCGCCGCGGCGGTGCCGCTGCACGCCTCCCACATCGCGCTCGTGGTCGTGGCGGTGCTGATGCTCGCCAACATCACCGACATCGACTGGTCGGACCTCTCCCAGTCTGTTCCGGCCGGCCTGACGATGTTCATCATGCCCTTCACCTACTCGATCTCCTACGGTATCGCCGCCGGCATCATCTCCTACCCGATCATCAAAGCGGCACAGGGCGAAGCCAGCGACGTCCACGCCGGCCAGTGGGTCCTCGCGGGCGCGTTCGTCTTCTACTTCTTCGTCCGCACGAGCGGGCTCCTCGCCGGCCAGCTCTGATCGACGTGGCTCTCGCTGGCGATTCGGCGCTGCCGGCGTGGCTGTGTCCGGACGCTACACACTACCGTGGTCCTGATATACCGCGAGCTTCTACCATCTCTCGATGACGAACCTCGAACTGTACGAACTGGAAGGCTGCCCCTATTGCGCGAAAGTGATCGACAAACTCGACGAACTCGACCTCGACTACGAGTCGCACATGGTCCCGCGCTCCCACGACGAGCGCACCGAGGTCGAGGAGGTCTCGGGCCAGACCGGCGTCCCGGTCCTGGTCGACCCCGACAACGGCGTCGATGGGATGTCCGAGTCCGACGACATCGTCGAGTATCTCGAAGAGACGTACGGCGGCGCAGCGTAAGGAGTGCCTTCGTCCACGAGCGAAGCGAGTGGACGGTCTTTTCGCCCACGTTTTGCGACGAGCGGTCCGGAAACGGAGTGATCGGACCCGAGGCCGAAAAGGTGGGTCTGACATCGTCGAGTACCTCGAAGAGACGTACGGCGGCGCGCCACTGCCGGCTGTCACCGCGTCACGATCGTCGCCATCCCGAGCGGCGAAATATCGACGACGGACGAGATCAGCCGATCAGTCTGTCGCAGTCCGTTGGGTCGAACTGCTCTCGCAGCAGCGTCACGGTCGAACTGTTCAACCCCACGGCGACGTGGTCGATGTAGCCACGCGTCTGGTAGTCGTCCCGGCCGCCTTTCACCACACCCGCCGCGCTGTCTCCGGAATCGCCGTCGTGTGGCGTTACCACTGGCTTCTTTGCGATCCCCGCGTTCGTTCGGAGTTGATACTTCGCGCGGTTCCCGGCTTCTTCTCGTACGCTCACCTCGCCGCTGCCGGTGAAACCGCTCACGCACGAGTCGGCATACGCTGGATCAAAGCTGACCGAAGCGCTGCCCCGACTGCCGGTGTCGTCGAAGCCCATGCGCTGCATCAGACCGCCACCGTACCCGGCCTGCATCGTGAACGTCTCGCTCTCGCCGTCGAGTGTTCCGACCAGGGTGCCATCCTCGGCCTCCCAGTCGTCTGGATAGTCGAGGAACGAGCCGTCGTCGAGCGACATGTGGAACTTCGTCCGGACGCCGTTTTGCTCCGCGACTGTACACTGGATCCGGTTCTGTGAAGCCGCGGCCGATCCGCTGAGTCCCAACAGCCCGCTGGTAATTGTCAGACCAGCCCCGACCGATTTGAGTGCTTGCCTCCGTCTCATTGACACGATTGGTGGGTGTGGCTGAAGGATAATAATATTTCGTATTGGGATAAATTAATACTACTCTGTGCTATTTACTTGTCAGTACCATCTCGATGTTCGCCGGTACTCGCGGTCTATACGAGAGACACAGCGCTTATTCAGCACTCTCCGAAGGTCGAACTCACCTCATCAGTCGTGATTCCGATGACTGCCCCGATGAGCATCGACAGAATAGCGGCAGACGTCTCACCAGGCAGTCCCGTCATACCGAAGGCCGTCGCCTCTACGGCGTGGACACTGAACATTGTCGCGTATCCAAAGAATCCGCCCGGAGGGCACTGTCTAGTTGAGGGATTGAGGAACGAGCGCACACCGACACCCGTCCGGCGGTTTGGGATGCGTCTCCACACGGCGGGGCTGTCGATCAGGGAGACGGTCGCTATCTTAGAGTTGTTGGGTGTCGATCGCTCCCACGGCGCAGTCTGGAACTGGGTTCATACGTTGTCTGAAGCACAGAGCGACCCGCCGACGGCAGCGCCGTCGAGGATCGCGGTCGACGAAAAACAGATCGAGGTTGACGGCGAAAAGAAGTGGCTCTACGCCGCGATCGACACTGACTCGAAGTTACTGCTCGAAATCGACGTATTCAGCCGCCGCGGGACCGACCCCGCAGCGGCGTTTCTGCATCGGCTTACCGAGAAACACGATCTCGCCGACACAGAGTTTCTCGTCGATGCTGGCGGCTATCTGACTGCCCTCGCCCGTCAGGAATTGAGCGGTCGGCTTGACTATCGAACGCGGAACCATATCGAAAAATGGTTCCAGACCGTCACCATGCGAATCGACCGCTTCCATACGTACTGGCGGGGCAGTCAATCCAGCGCCAGACAGTGGTTACGGCGCTTCAGACACCACTACAACCACGAACGACCCAATAAGCACTCGACGGACGAACGCCAGCGGAGGAAGTTCTGAACTGGACAGTGCCATAACAGCTCCTACGACACGCTCGATACTATATCTGGACTCGTTTAGCAGGTGTCGCCCGAAGGCTGGTATCACCTCTCCATCAAACCGACAGTTAAAAATATTTATTGTAGATAAATTTAGTGCATGAATAGGCGAGAATTCCTCGCTAGCTCGGGAACAGTATTGGCATCTGTCAGTGGATGTGTTGGTACAGTCAGCGACCCGTTCAACTCGGCGCTCCGTTTGGGCTGGCTGGGAGTCTCAAACTATGATACGTCTTCACACCGGTTTCAAATCCGAGTCGAGCGAAGAAACGAAGTAGTCCACGAATCGACACATACGGTCCGTGGGCGCGAAGAAAGTGTCGTCTACGGGAATCCCCTTGAGTGTACGTGGGGCAGTTCGGCTGCGACGTTCGTACTCCATGGTCGCGTCGACGATGCTGACTGGGTTGAACAACCCCTGAATCGAGCCATAGACGGAACTCCCGATTGCGTAACTGCCCGTGGTGTGTACGACGACTGGAAATCTAAAACGTTCGAATTCTACGTTCGCGCGGGATGTGAACGAGTTGCCGAGTACGACGGTGGATGCTCGTTTACTGATGGCGACGCCTAACCAGCGACCGTGATCTGCCTCGCGACTTCTTGTAACATCCATAACAGAGGATGGCGTGGATGCCAGGAACAGTTCCACTGGCAGTGAGGGATGCTACGGCCGAATACCGCAAAAAGAATGGATAAGGGGGTCGAGCAGCTGCAGTTCGGTAGTCAGTGATGTCGATGTCGCTGAGACTTTGAATCGCCGGGGAGCCCACGACGCGTACCAGGGCCAGACTTGATTTCTTCACGAACGTGTTCAGGCACTTCACTACCCTTGTGTACTATTTTAGTCCGTGGTTTAGTCGAGACGTAAATGGGGCCGTCCTCCTCGTCGAGTTTCCTGACCAATCGAGGGTACTGCCCCGCCAATTCAAACCTATCAGACGGCGTGACTCGGCGAATCCCCTGCTGGCGACGCTCTTGGGTGCTTAGCGAGTTTGGCGTCGTCGTGGAGCCATATGAGATGATTGAGAATTTGTTCGAAACAACGTGTTCCCCGTACGCGGCAGCGATATCGTTAATATCGAATATGACACGGTTACCTTTGTTGAGTTCTGCGCGGAGTTTGAAGTAGTGGCCAGTGTGGTGATCGTCCGGCCCCGCGGTCGTATCAAAGTACCACTTCGTGCTGACTCTATTTCGCTGGTACCATTGGTGTATGAGATCCTCTACGAAGTCACTGACAGCGTAGGCAGTTCCTGCGGCGGGGTTAAGTACCCCGAGAGCGATACTAGCAGCCGTCTTGACGTTATCGTACGACGAGTAGTCAACTGGACTGTTTCCCGATCCTTCTTTTACACCAACCCAGTTCGAATCGTCACGGGTATAAAGTGCGTCGAAGTTAGTGGCATCTGACTTGTTGACATAGGCCTCTTGCCACCACATGCGTTCGGCGGGGGAGTTATCGTTAGTGAACCTATTTTCGGTAATGCCGCTGAGTGAGTAATCGAATTCCCATGCATCGATGCTCGGTCGCCAGACACCACGATACTTGATGATCCCGCTAGCAAGAGTCGTCTTGAACTCGCCTTCTCCATAGGGGTCACCGCCAGTCTCAGAATCTGTAGCGTCGTCGGTATAGGTGACAGAATCCTCGTTGAGTGCCGTGACTACCGATTCAGACTCTCCATTCACCGAACCAATCACGCCAGTGGCACCGATGCTGGCAGTACCAATACCAGCCATAGTTTGAAGGACATTACGTCGTGTTTTCGGATTTCTTTTCGGAGACATCCATCTCAATAATCAAATTGAGATATAATATATTTTTTGGATTTACATTTAATGAAAATGTATTGTGGAACTGTTACTGCATAAAAGAACAGAGAGAATACTGAGGTGGACTGATTTCAGCAACTCTGAAAGATGGTCGTTCAGAAGACTCGTTCTTCAATAATCGTGGAGGCCGAAACAGTAGCGTTGTTTGAGCACTGTCCTTTCGAGTTTCTCGAAGAGTTCGACGTGTTCGCCCCGACGGAGACGGCAATTCACACTGCGCGTGACGTGCCCGCCGCGCCAAGCCGATCTGGATGGTGACAGTGCCTACGACACGCTCCACTGGTACGACCACCTACTAGCCGCAGGGATCGTGCCAATCACTCTGTACAATGCGCGGAATATCCGCAATCTGAAAGCCATTGGGTCCAGGGCCGAAGCCTACATTGAAGAACACAGCGACGGTCATACAGCTGACGTAATCAATCCTATACGAGACGTACAACCGCCGTACTAAGAGTTGAACGAACCAATGGATCACTGAAAGACTGCCATCTCGAGCGAACACACATCGAAGGCCACGTTCATGCACAAGGGCAGGTGTTCTCACGCAGTATTTTCGCCTCATCGCCACGATCACCAACTACGAACGCAGAGACAATCGAAAAAGTACCGTAATCATAGTGTGAGAACTGTTCTATAACCTTCTATGAGGTTTATTCTATGACACGCTCTTTTAATGGCTACTATAGGTGACTCGCCTGTATTGGGCGACTGTTTCACCCTCAACGCTAAACAAACCGTATTGACAACCACTGCTATCCGCTGGTGAGATGGCGATTTCTCGACAAGAGTGCAGGCGACGAGGCCGGCGTCGTCAGGCCACTTCTTCGGGATCGTCGCCCCGTTCCATGATCAGGTCTCGCAGGTCGTCGGCGTCGTCGATGGCCTCCATCTCGCTTTCCTCGATGATGGCGGTGCCGTCGACGGACTCCCGTTTGAGTTCGTCGACCACGTAGATCGAGCGGGTCCGGGTGACCTCGCCGACCGAGGACATGATCCGGGCGCGCTTCTCGGCGGTCTTGGTGAACTCCGAGCGACCGGTCAGGACCTGCTGGCGCTCGTGCTCGTTCTCGGAGACGGTCTTGAACGGCGCTCGATCCGTCGGGTGGACCTCGAAGCCGATCCGGGTAAAGACCGTCACGAGCGACTCGTCGGCCGGATCGATGTCCGGGTCGTCGGGGGTGTCGTCCTCCTCTCGGACGGCTTCGGCTCCCTCGAGGACGCTGACCGGCGACGTGAGCGGCGCGTCGAACAGCTCTTCGAGCTCGGCGGCCACGTCGACGGAGGCGTCCATCCCGTCCTCGTACTTCGAGACGGTCCGGCGGGAGACACCCAGTTCTTTGGCGAGTCGCCCCAGCGACCAGTCCCGGTCCTCGCGGGCGTCCGCGAGGACCTCGCTGTCGATGTTGACGTACAGCCCGCCCGGCGCGGCGTAGATCAGCGGCGGGACCTCCTCGACGAACAGGTCCATCGCCGTGTCCGGCGACAGCACCGGGACGCCGTGTCTGAAGTAGACGACGCCGGGTTTGAGTTCCTCGTCGCGGGTCCGGAGGCCGACGACCATCGGCGTCGCGTTCAGGTAGGTGCCCAGGCGTCGCATCTCCGCGCCGGTCATGGCGTCGAACGCGTCGATGTTGCCCAGGATCTTCACCAGCAACACGTCCTCCCCGCGCCGCGCTGCAACGTCGAAGCTCTTCGGCCGAATCGCACACCGGTCGCTGACGAGGAAGCCAGCGTCTTCCAGCATCGCCGTGACGTTCTCGACCAGTGCCGACCGTGACATAGTACTCTGTCCCTCTCTATAACACAAGATATTCGCTGCATATATGCGTTGTGCCGGGATAGGACGGCTGTATCTCCAATTCTCGTCTACTCGACGACAGGTCGACGCGCTTTCGAGCTCACCGACAGTCGAAACGCCGAAAGTGTCCCGTAGCGTAGCCGACGGCGTGACGGTCATCGGCCTCGACGACACCGACTCCCGCACCGAGGGGATGTGTACGACGTTCGCAGCCACGCGGCTGGCCGAGCGCATCGAGGCCGCAGGTGGGTCGGTCCAGCGGACGCTGCTGGTCCGACTCGACCCCGCCGTCGAGCACAAGACCCGCGGCAACGCCGCGCTGGCGGTCCACTGTGACGTGGCCGCCGATCGCGCACTCGATCTCGGGGCCGACGCACTCGCCATGGCGGCCGACGATCCCCGGACGAACCCCGGACTGGTCGTCGCGGACTGTGATCCGGCGGCCGTCCCCGAGGCCGCCGCCGACCACGCCGAGGCTGCCGTCCACGAGCTACTCGACGTCGAGACGGCCCGCCGACGGATCGCCGACGCCGGCTTCGAGTCGACGGCCGTCGGCAACGGTCGCGGTCTGATCGGCGCGCTCGCCGCGGTCGGTGCCTGGCGGGCCTTCGAGGACTGGACGTACGAGCACATCGCCTACCGCGAGCGCGACCGCTGGGGAACCGAGCGCTCCGTCGACGCCGACTCCGTCTTCGCCGCCGCCGACCGCCACTACCCGACGGTCTGGGACACCGTCGATCACGCGTCGGGATATCCGGTCTGTGTCCCCCGGACGCCGTGTCCGATCCTCTACGGCATCCGCGGCGACGATCCAGAGGCCTGTCGCAGCGTCGCAGGAGCGATCGACGGCGAACCCGTCGCCCGGACGCGGACCTTCGTGACGAATCAGGGGACCGACGCTCACCTCCGGTCGGCCCCGCTGGACGCGCTGACCGACGGCAGTGCCTACCGGACTGACGGGACCGTGGTCGAGCCACCGGAAACGCGGGAAGGGGGTCACGTCTTCCTCACACTGGCCGACGGAGACGCGACGATCGAGTGTGCCGCCTTCGAGCCGACCAAGCGCTTCCGGGACCGGGTCCGGGCGCTCCGCTCCGGCGACGTGCTGACGGTCTGTGGCGAGGTCGGCGACGGCACGCTCAAACTGGAGAAGTTCGCGCTGCGTGATCCCGTCCAGACGGAACTGGTGACACCGGAGTGTCCGGCGTGCGGCCGATCGATGAGCAGCGCCGGGCGCGATCAGGGCTACCGCTGTCGAGACTGTGACACCCACCGCGACGGCAAGGTCGAGCGCTCGCTGGCCCGAGCGATCGAGCCCGGCTGGTACGAGGTCCCGCCGGTGGCGCGGCGTCACGTCGCCAAGCCCCTCGTCCGGGGCGGCTTCGACGGCCCGTGCCACCCCGAGCGGTGAGTCGCCCGTCACTGCGGAGAGCGGTCGCGAGGCGTCAGGACGTGACGGCCGGCAGCGTGAGACTCCGCCGACGCTGGTGTCGGATCGTCTCGATGCAGTCGGCGGCGTCGGCCAGCACCGGGCACGTCGCCGTACACTCCGCGTAGAGGAACTGGACGAGCGTCTCCCCGGAGATGCCGACCAGCTGTGCGGTCGAACGGCCGTGGAGCAGTTCCTGCCTGGTCTGGGTCACGTCCTCACAGACCGCTTCGAGTGACTGCAACTGGTCGTCGATCCCGCTGCGATCGGGGCTGTCCGCCGTCGTGAGCCGTGCCCCGAGCTCGGCCGCCCGCGATTCGCAGTCGTCGAGCCGGTCGCGAGCCCGACACAGCGAGTCCCGTTCGGTCCGGAGCGTCTCCAGGTACGTCGTCCGCTCTTCGATCGCCTGCTCGGTGGCCGCCAGCAGGGCGTCGTGGACCGGCCGTGTCACTCGCCCGGTCTCGAACACCTGGACGGCAACTTCGGTCCCCAGTTCTGCCTCGAAGTTCTGCCGTAGCGTCTCGCCGTACTCGGCCTCGAAGTGTGGCACCGACAGGACCGTCTCGTCGTAGGCCTGTCGGACCGTGCGTGCCGCGGCGTCCGGCGGCGCGGCCGTTTCGAGGGCGACGACGCCACCGCCGCCCGCCCGGACGCCGGGGTGTCTCGGACTCGTCGGATCGAGCGTCCGGACGCGGGACCGGAACCGCTCGAACGCGGACCGTTCGTCGCTCGCGTAGGTCACTTCCCGGTCGAGCAGTTCGAGCGCGTGCTCGATCCGGGACTGGCGTGTCTCTGGCATGGTTCGGGTGGCCGCTCGCTCGTAGCGGTGGCGACGGAACGGGGGATGTAGGCGGTTGCTATGTGTCCTATATACCGCTCCCGACGCTACAGCGAGCTGACCGCCAGGAACAGCCAGGCCGAGTGGGGAATCCACTGCTCGGCCCAGCGCCAGCGGTGCGCGTGGTCGTCGCCCCAGGGCTCCGGACAGTAGGCGATGTCGGCCTCGTTCTCGAAGCCGGCGGTGATACCGTTCTGGACGCCGCCGGGGACGTTGCGAAACTGGCGGTGGTAGGTCGGTTCCGGCGCGCCGACGCCGTGGACCATGCAGACGCCGAAGGGGTTCGACCCGAGGATCCAGTCCAGTTGCGCCTGGGCGAACTGATCGAGGCGCTCGCCAAGTTCCGCGTCGACCTGTGCCCGCGACCGCGCGGCAGCGGTCGCCAGCGATGCGATCCGGGCGTTCTCGCCCTGCCACCAGTAGCCGGTCTCGTTCTCGTGGGGCATGAAGAACGACGCGCGCGGTTCGTCCTCGTCGACCGGTCTGGCGTACTGGCGCGGGTAGTCGAAGGGGTTGGCGACCTCGTCGCCGATCGTCGTCTGGAACGTCCAGAAGCGCTCGATCCCGTTCGCGACGGCGTCGTCCAGCGGTCCGTCGGCGTCGACCTCCCGGTAGCGCAACAGTGCGACGATCGGCAGTCCCTCGTCGGCCGCGTGATAGAAGGGGCGGTCGTCGTCGTCCGCACGCCACCACCCGTCGTAGCGGTCGTCGCTCGTCTGGCGGTCGAGCAGCGACTGGGCGCGCTCTCTGGCGGCCGTCCGGAACCGATCGTCGTCCGTGGCGGCGGCAAGCTCCGTGGCGGCGAGCAACGCACAGTAGTCGTCGATGACGTTCTCGGTCCCGTCGTCGAGGTACGCCGTGTTGTGGGCCTGCAGGTGGTCGAACCCCTCGATCGCGGCCTCGCGGTAGGTCTCACGGTCGAACGCGCCGGGTCCCTCGACCTGGCTGGCGCGAGCCAGCGCGGCGATCGCGACGCCCCCGCCCTGGCGGTATCCGGCCTCGTAGTCGGCCGTCTTGTGTCCCTCCTCGGTCTCGTAGGCACAGATCTCCCGCCGGTCTACGTCCTTGGACCACTGGTCGAAGACGGTCATGTAGAAGTAGCCCGCGTCGTCTTGCATCCGGACGAGGAAGTCCGCGCCGTGGTGGATCTCCTCGCGCAGTCGCGCGTCGAGTTCCCCCCCCAGCCTGTGGTCGCCGTCGTGTAGTCTGTCTCGCCCGTCTGCGAGTCCCCAGGCGACGATCGGAACCTGCTGTGGGTTGAAGTAGTTGGCGTAGCTGAGGTGACTCAGATACTTGCTCATATCGCCCGAGGCGTCGTACCAGCCGCCGTGTACGTCGACGGTCCCCTCGCGGTCGCCCACGAACGGCACCGACCGGTCGGCCCGGTCGTACTCGCCGCTGGCACGCTGGGTCTTGCAGTAGTACAGCAGATCGGACAGGAGCGTCTCCTTGTGGAGGTCTTCGCCGATCTCGAAGCGCCGCGAGTGGGCCTCGCCGGCCCGGAGCGTGTACTCGCCGGGGTCGGAGAGCGAGGAGAAATCGAGCGTCCAGAAGACCCACTCTCCCCAGTCGGCGACGCCGCCGACGAACTCCGGCGTCCCCTCGAAGACGACGCTGTCCCCGTCGTGCAACACGAAACGATCGAGGTCGCGGCGCTCCGTCGCGCGACAGACCGCTCGTTTCGGACCATCGGTCTCGTAACCGAGTTGGTTGACCAGAATCTCCATCGTCCGTATCTTTGCCCCCGTCCGCTTAGCTTTAGGGTCGGCTTACACTGTCGGCTATCACCGTCACGAGACGGCCCCGTCCCGAGTCACGACACACGTCACTGATGGACGCCCGGCCGTCTGAGGCCCCGGAAGCCGCCGACTGCCGGTCGTTTCAGACGCCGACACGCCGGTAGTCGCTCTGTAACAATACCGCTCGGGGACCAACCGGGTGCTATGAGCCAGCCATCGTCGGGCGACCCCAATCCGTCGATCGCCCCGGAACCACTCCCCCAGGAGGAGTTCCCCAGCGAACAGCTGTCTGCCGTCGTCGAGGAGCGTGCGGACGACTCAGAGCGGTGTATCCTCTATCCCGAAGACATCGATCCGGTTGAGGCCGAGACCCACTGGCTCGCCGTCGACGCGTCGTTCGCCGTCGACGTCGCCGACTGTCGCTAGTAATTCTGTCCCGACAGGACGACCACCACGTCCTCGTCGGCCGTGACCGTCCCCGCCGCTCGAAACCGCTCTAGCCCGGCCACCGCGGTCGCGCAGGTCGGCTCGACCTGATACCCGGCCCGTGCGAGGCGGTCGTGGGCTCGCTCGGTGGCCGCGGCGTCGACGGCGACGGCGGTGCCGCCGGTCGCGTCGAGGGCGTCGAGCAGCTGGTCGCCCCGTGCCGGTCTGTGGATCTGGATGCCGTCGGCGACCTCGTTTGCGTCCTCGGCCTCGCCGTCACTGGCCGGCCGGCCGGCGGCGATCGGCGCGTAGCCACTGGCCTGTGCGCCAAGCAGGCGTGGCACCCGCTCGGTCCAGCCGGCCGCTCGCAGCGCCCGGAAGCCGCGATAGGCCCCGAGCAGCAGCGTCCCGTGGCCGACGGGGACGACGACCGCGTCGGGCACCGTCCAGTTTCGCTGGGCCGCCACCTCCAGTGCCCAGGTGGCCGTCCCGGCGAAGAAGGCGGGCTGCCAGGCGTGGCTGGCGTACCAGGCGTCCGCCTCGTCGAGGGCGTCGTGGCAGGCGTCGGTCACGTCCCCGCGAGTGCCCTCGATCCGGACCACGTCCGCGCCGGTCCGCTCGATCTTCCGGAGCTTCGTCGGCTTGGCGTCGGCCGGGACGTAGATCTCGGCGTCGATCCCCGCCCGCGCCGCGTAGGTCGCGATCGCCAGCCCCGCGTTGCCAGAGGAGTCTTCGACCACCCGCTCGACGCCCAGCGCGTCGGCCTGGGAGAGCGTGACCGTCGCCCCGCGATCCTTGAAGCTCCCCGTCGGAAAGACCGAGTCGAGCTTGAGCTGGGCGTCGAACGCCGCGTCGTCGACCAGCGGCGTCCACCCTTCTCCAAGCGAGACGCGGCGGTCAACTGGGAGGAACGCTTCGAAACTCCAGAGCCCACGATCACGGTCCAGCGTCCTCGGGTCCGGCGGGTCGTCGGCGTCGGGCAGCGGTCGCTCGGCGTAGTCCAGGGCGTGGCCACAGGCACAGCGCCAGGGGCCGTCGGGTCCGTACTCGCGACCACAGGCTTCGCAGTGGTACATGGTCGTGGTGTCGGGTCGCCGGTACGGAAAACTGTCGCCCGGCTACACCGAGTCGATGTCGGTCCCGACCGAACAGACGTACTCGCCGGTCGCGACCTGGGGGAGGCGTCGAGCCCGCCAGAAGATCCCGCTGGAGCGGGCAGTAACCACGTCTTTCTGCTGGCCGAACACGTCGGTGATCGTGTACAGCGTGTCGCCGCGTGTGACACGGTCGCCGAGTTGCTTCTGGAAGTCGACGAGACCGCCCGCCGGGGAACCGTACTGGTCGAACCCCCGAGCGCGAGTCTGGGCCTCGACGCTGTGCGACTCTGCGAGGAACCCGTAGTACCGTAACACGTTGTACACGCCCTCGACGCCACGCTGGATCGACTGCTCGTCCCAGCCGACACAGCCGCCCAGCTCGGGATCGATCGTCGGCACGCCCTCGTCCGGTGCGGCCCGCGCGAGCTGGCCGTCCGGGCCCTTCTGGTCGAGGATGTACCCACAGCCAAACACCTTCGCCAGTTCGAGACACTCGTCGTGGAGGCGGTGGCGAGCGCCACAGCGGACGCGACACTCGTCGATCATCTGCGAGGTCGACCCCTGGTGGAGATCGACCACGAGATCCGCCCGCGTGGCGGCGTCGAACGTCGCCGCGGCGATCCGCTCCGAGGACGTGCCCTCGTCGTTGCCCGGGTACGCCCGGTTCATCTTCGTGTCGTCGATCGGGTTCCGGTGCTCTGCCACCTGGAAGGCGTGGTAGTTGACGATCCCGACGACCAGAATCGTTCCGGAGATCTCGGCGGGATCGAGCCGTGGGACGACCCGCTGGACGACGCCGACGCCGTTGAGTTCGTCGCCGTCGCTCGCGGCCTGGAGGTACAGCGTCTTGCCGTCGTCGGCCCCGTTGACGACGGCGACCGGCAGCCCGACCTCGCTTCCGTCTCGTGTTTCGCCGACTGCCAGCCGTCCCGTGTCCGTCTCGCCCGGCTGGGCCGTCGCCGTCCCGAGGGTAACCATTTGAACGACTTTGGGTGGCCGGGACTTTTACTGGTTCGGATTCGCGCCGTAGCGAACCCGCTCGCGGTCGTGGGCTGGCCGGAACCGACGGCTCCTTATTCGGGCCGTCCCAAGGGACTGCCGTGTCAGAGAGTCAGCCCGACACCGGCCCCGGCGCGCTCGTGGCAGCGCTGAACGTCCCGACTCACGCCAAGCGCGGCTTCTTCCTGGCAGCGCTGCTCACTGCGGCGGTCTTTGCCTTCTTCGTCGTCATCCCCGGAGCCCAGCGACCCGCGGTGCTGTACACCGGGCTGGCGTTCGTCCTGTTCGTCTCGCTGGGTGGGCTCATCACCGCAGTGTTCGTCGCCGGCTCGGCGATCCGCCAGATCCGGTCGCTCTAGTCGCCGGCCAGCCCCTCGAACCGCTCGGCCCCACTGCGCGTGCCCTTCGCGATCAGTACGTCGCCGGCTTCCAGCGTCGTCTCCGGCCCCGGTGACACCTCCCAGTCGCCCCCCTCGCGTCCGGTCCGATCGCTCGCGCCAGCGTGACGGACGGCGATGATCCGCATGCCCGTCTCCGTCTTGACCTGGCGTCGTCCGATGGTGGTGCCGTCGAGGGCACTGTCGGCCGCTACCGGGACGCTGACGATCACCTCGTCGGACTCCCGGACCGCCTCGGCGACGACGGGGTGTGTCGAGAGACCCCGCAGGACGCCCTCGCTGATCTCCAGTGCGGCGTCGGAGATCACCTCCGTCGCCCGAGCCAGGTGGACCAGCCCGCGCAGCGAGATCGGATCGTCGTGGCGACCGGCCGCCTGGAGCGTCCAGGCCTCAAACCGGGACTGGAGGGCGTCGACCTCGGCTTCGAGTTCGACGACCTCCTCGGCCAGATCCGTGTCGTCGAACAGCACCGCGCCGTAGGCCAGATCGACGGCCAGCTCGCCCATGTCTTTCATCAGCACGATCGAGTCGACGGCCCGCTCTAGGTCCTCGATGTCGCTCTCGGGCGGTGGCGGTGGCTCGTAGCTCTCGCCGGTCGCGTCCCGATACACCTCGCCGATCCCGTCGTCCGGGCCGCGAAAGAGCACCACGTCGCCGGCCGCGACGGTCGTCTCGGCGTCGGGGTTGAGGAGCCAGTCGCCGGCCCGCCGGACCGCGATGGCGCGGACGCCGGTCTCGGTTTCGAGGTTGAGATCGCCCAGCGTCTCGTCGGCGAGTCGCGACCCCGGCGCGACGGTCGCACGGACGATCGTCTCGACGGCCTCCGGGAGCGTGGCCCGCATCGCCTCCGGCAGGCCGATGTCTTCGAGCACGACCTTGGCGATGTCGCCGGCCGCGTCGGAGATCTTCTCCGCGGCCCCGACCATCCCCAGCACGGGTGCCAGCGCCTCGGCGTCTTCCGTGTTCCGGGCGGCCATGAGCAGACTCATGCGAGCGCGCAACTGCAACACGTCCATCTGCTCTTCGAGTTCGAGCACTTCCGCGGCGACCTCGTCGCTGCCCAGCAACACCGCCGAGTACGAGAGATCGATCAACAGCTCGGCGGTGTCTTTCATCTCGGCCAGCATCGCCTTGACGCTGACCGGCTCGTAGGCCACCTTGGTCGACATGTCTCCACCTGCGCGGCCGGCGGGCAAAAGCTATTCGCCGTGGCGGCCTCGCCGACGCCGAGTCGCCCCTCCGAATCACCGTTCTGTCGAACTCTGTGCGGTGGTCGGAACGATCGTCCACTGTCGGCCCGATCGATGGCTAAACGTTCAAAAATCTCCCCCACAGACCGGGGCAAGCGACGCACAGAAAGACAATGTTTTTCCCGGCAGGTAAAAAACTCTCTGCGTATGTCCGACGACCTCAAGCAAGGTCTGGAGGGTGTCCTCGTTACCGAGTCGGAGCTCAGCAAGATCGACGGTGACGCGGGCAAGCTCGTCTATCGTGGCTACACGATCGAGGACCTGGCGACCGGCGCAAGCTTCGAGGAGGTCCTGTATCTCCTCTGGCACGGTCACCTCCCGAACGCAGCGGAGCTCGACGAGTTCACCGACGCGATGGTCGAGGAGCGACACGTCGACGACGATGTCATGCAGACCGTCGAGCAGCTCGCCGACGCCGACGAGAACCCGATGGCCGCACTCCGAACGGCGGTCTCGATGCTGTCCTCGCACGATCCCGACGCCGAGGCCGACCCGACCGACCTCGACGCAAACCTCCGGAAAGGTCGCCGGATCACCGCCAAGATCCCGACCGTGCTGGCTGCCTTCGCCCGGTTCCGTGACGGGAAAGACGCCGTCGAACCGCGGGAAGACCTCTCTCACGCCGCGAACTTCCTCTACATGCTCAACGGCGAGGCACCGGACGAGGTGCTCGCCGAGACGTTCGACATGGCGCTCGTGCTCCACGCCGACCACGGCATCAACGCCTCGACGTTCTCGGCCATGGTCACGACCTCGACGCTGTCGGATCTCCACAGCGCGATCACCTCCGCGATCGGCACGCTGAAGGGATCGCTCCACGGCGGCGCGAACCAGGACGTCATGGAGATGCTCAAGGAGGTCGACGACGCCGAGCAGGACCCGATCGACTGGGTGAAGACCGCACTCGACGAGGGCCGTCGCGTCTCCGGCTTCGGTCACCGCGTCTACAACGTCAAAGACCCGCGGGCGAAGATCCTCAGCCAGCGCTCGAAGGAACTGGGGGAGGCCGCCGGCTCGCTCAAGTGGTACGAGATGTCCACCGCCATCGAGGACTACCTCAAAGAAGAGAAGGGTCTGGCCCCGAACGTCGACTTCTACTCGGCCTCGACGTACTACCAGATGGGCATCCCCATCGACATCTACACTCCCATCTTCGCGATGTCCCGCGTCGGCGGCTGGACGGCCCACGTCCTCGAACAGTACGAGAACAATCGGCTGATCCGCCCACGCGCTCGCTACGTCGGCCCGACAGATCAGACGTTCGTGCCCCTCGACGAGCGATAGGCGGCCGTCCGGCTTTTTCGTCCACGTTTCCGTCGCCGCTCACAGGAGCCGAGAACACACTATCGTCTGGGTGTCATAGAACAGTTCGCATACCCATCTTTTGACTTCCCGAAGCGCTCAGTACAGCGATACACGGATCACCAGCATCCGCGTGAGCGAAGCGAGCGCAGTTCACCGACGGCGAGACCAGTGGTCGAGCCTCGGCCTTTTTCACCGACGTTTTTCGAGGAGCGGTTCCCGCAACGAGCGCAGCGAGTGAGGAAACCCGACGCAGAAAAAGGTCGATGCGCGGATTCAAGAGAGCAGTAAATTCTGGAAAAACGAATATATTATTGTGCTCGTTTTGTGATTCTCTCATATGTCCCTCGCCCTCCAGATCGGTTCCGCACTCGCTTTCCTCGTCGTGATGCTTCCCGGATACTGGGTGGTTTCTCGCCTAACCCTCCATACATCTGCTCCTACAGTGTGGCTACGGCGGTTGTTGCTTACCTTTCTTCCTGTCACTGGTGGCGCGTATCTTCTGTTTTCGCTCGTTGGTATTGGAGAACTCTCTCGTGGTATCGTCACAGGACTCCTCTCTGAAGCTATACCCGCGTCCATGCTGCCGTTTTTCACCACTCTCGCAGCCCAGTTTGGGTTGTTTGCCTCGACAGCCGCGGTGATGCTTACGACGTACGCCGCGGTTATTCCCGCGATTCGACATGCGAGAGGCATTGACGTTTCGACATGGCGTTTGATTCGCCGAATGGGCCGATACGTGGCAGTCCTCACGATCCTCCTGACGGTCTTTTTCGTTCCGTTCGAACGGGTCGTATCGGGCGAAGGTGGAGGGCTAGCCCCACTAACACTCGCACTTCTCCTGCTGGTAGTGCCGTTCGTAACTCCGGTCCTCGTTCGCGTCCTTCGCTCAGTCCGTCCACCCGAGCAGACCGAACGAGCACGACTCGAATCATTATGCAAGCAAGTCGGACTTGACGTGGAAGCGGTCTGGATCCTTACAGACGCTGAAGAGACGCTAGAGATCTATCCCCGCGGCCTACCCGGACGACGCCACTTGTACATATCCGAGTTCGCATTGGCAAGGTTCAACGACGAAACGTTGGGCGCTTTACTGGCGGCGAATGCTGGGACTCTCAGACACCATTATCGAGCGATCAAGCTCGCTCCGTTATTCGGGTTCCTCATCGTCAGTGTGTCAACACTCACGTGGGGATCACCAGTACTCTACGCGATTCTGATCGCAATCGCACTGTTGCTACCGCTTCCAGTGTTGTGGGCTGCCCGACGAGCAGTTCGTCGGGCCGACGATTACGCAGCCGCCCAAATGGGTTCTGACACGGTTGCGAATGCATTGGAACGAATGGCAACCCAGCAGAACATCGACATTCCATCGGGCGGAGTGACGACAGTTCTCAAGAGTCGTCCCCCATTACAGGACCGAATTGATCGTCTTCGGAACAGTACGAACTAAGGGAACTCTTTCTACAGTAACAATTGAAACGATTTACACACCGATCGCACTGCTGTCGTGCGATCGGGTGTGCATTGATTTTCAATGGCTACTATAGGCGACTCTCTGCGATCTGTTCGCGTCTTCGCCGCTCACGGAAGCCGAGAACACGCTACGGGGTTCTCGGCGTGATGTTCGCTCCAGAAGACGCCAGGACTGGGATTTGAACCCAGAATCCCGAAAGGGAACACGCTTTCCAGGCGTGCGCCTTACCGTTCGGCCATCCTGGCACGCGTCGATACGTCGGCGGGCGTGTGATTAAGGGCTTTCGTTCTCGGCTGGCCGACGCCGGGCGTCGAGGAGGCGGTCGCGGGCGACGGTCGTCAGCGCCGTGGTGGCGACGCCGACCAGCAGGGCGACGCCAGCCTTGACACCAATGGTCACCGTGGCGGCGGCGAGTAGCTCGTAGCCCTGGACGAGCACGAGAAAGGACAGCGCTCCGACGACGCCCCACACCAGGCTCTCTCTGGTCCGATCGTCCATACCGACGCTGTGGGCCGGGCAGGCTTTACTTCGTCGCAATCGCCTCGATCTCGACGCCGACGCCCTTCGGGAGTTCGTCGACGCCGACGGCGCTGCGGGCCGGCGGCTCGCTCTCGAAGAAGCTCTCGTAGGCGTCGTCCATCGCCTCGAAGTCGTCGATGTCGTCGAGGTACACCGTCACCTTCAGCACGTTGTCGAGGCTCGTGCCCGACGACTCCAGGATGGCCTCGACGTTTTCGAGGGCCTGCTGGGCCTGTACGTCGATGGCGGCCTCGTCGAGCAGGTCGCCCTCGGGGGTCAGCGGAATCTGTCCGGCCGTAAAGACGAGGTCGTCGGTCGTCGTGGCCTGACTGTACGCTCCGACCGCGGCGGGGGCGGCGTCGGTACTGACAATCCGTTTCATACGTCAACGCGCGACCGGCGAGGGCATAAATGTGGGGCGCTACACCAGCACTTCGACCTCGAAGCCCGCGTCTTCGAGCCGGTCGAGCAGCTCCGCGACGTGGTCCGGTCCCCGCGTTTCGAGATCCAGTTCGACCTCGGCGTCGTTCATGGCGATGTCTCGCGAGGTCCGGTCGTGTTCGATGCCGTAGACGTTGACCTGGGCCGCCGACAGCACCTCGACCAGTTCCTCCAGCGAGCCCGGCCGGTCCTCCAGGACGGTCCTGATCTTGCAGTACCGGCCGGTCTCGACCAGCCCTCGCATGATGACGTTCGTCAGCGTGTTCAGGTCGATGTTGCCCCCACAGAGCGTCGGGACGATCGTCTCGTCGTCCTCGTAGTCGAACTTCCCTTCGAGCAGGGCCGCAAGCGGGACCGCGCCCGCTCCCTCGGCCAGCGTCTTCGACCGCTCCAGCAGCGTCGTCAGCGCGACGGCGATCTCGGGATCGGAGACGGTGACGACCTCGTCGACGCGCTCTTCGATCACCTCGAAGGTCCGGTCGCCGACGGTCCGTGTCGCGATCCCGTCGGCGATGGTCTGGACCGAATCGCGTTCGATCCGGTGGCCCTTCTCTAGGGACTCGGCGACGCTGGATGCGCCCTCGGCCTGGACGCCGATCACGCGCACGTCGTCGTCCTGGCCCTTCAGCGCCGTCGCGATCCCGCTGATGAGGCCACCGCCGCCGATGGGGACGACGACGGTGTCGACGCCGGGCAGGTCCTCGTAGATCTCCAGCCCGATCGTCCCCTGGCCGGCCATCACCATCTCGTCGTCGAAGGCGTGGACGTAGGTCCGGCCGGACTCGCGCTCGATCTCGTGGGCCTTCTGGGCGGCCGCGTCGTAGTCTCGCCCGTGGAGGACCACGCGACCGCCGTAGTTCTCGGTGGCCTGGACCTTCGAGACCGGGGCGCGTTCGGGCATGACGATCGTCGAATCGACGCCGATCCGGGTCGCAGCCAGCGCCACGCCCTGGGCGTGGTTGCCCGCGCTGGCGGTGACGACGCCCGCCTCGCGTTCGGACGCCGACAGTGTCGCGATTCGGTTGGTCGCGCCACGGATCTTGAACGAACCGGTCCGCTGGAACAGTTCGAGCTTGAGGTGTACGTCCGCGCCCGTCATCGACGAGAAGGTGTGCGAGTAGTCGAGCGGGGTGTGTCGAGCCGTTTCGGCGACGCGATCGCGGGCGGCCAGCACGTCATCGAAAGCGAGCATACCGGCAGTTACACCCCGGTGCTTGTTACTGTTGGCGCGACAGCCGTCGCTGGGCGGCGTTCGGGGAAAGGGGGAACGAAATGGATGGTGCCCACCACCGATGGAGGGTGTGCGAGTGATCCAAGGACACGAGACGGGTTAAAAGCGATGAAAGCGGAGTGAAAGTGTAACTGCAGGACGTGAGTCGGAGCGAGCGAACGTCTGACGCGTGGCTGCCGGCTCGCCGCACGGTGCAGGGAGAACCGTTTTTACCGAGGTCGATAAGACTGGTGTAGATGGACACCTGGAAGCGACGGACTGCGCTGTACGTCGTCGGGCTGATCGGCGTTATGCTGGGCTTTACGCTCGCCTACGACTACGGCATGAGCGCGTTCGACGGCCGGCCGCGGACGTTTCTGGAGGCCCTCCAGGTCGTCGTCGAGACGTTCACGACGACGGGGTACGGGTCAGACGCCAAGTGGGAGAGCCCCGAGATGCTCCTGCTCGTGACGGTGATGGACATCACCGGCGTCGTCCTGATCTTTCTGGCCCTGCCGGCGCTGCTCTTTCCGCTGTTCGAGGAGGCCGTCTCGACGAACGTCCCGACGACCGTCGAGAGCGACATCGAGGACCACGTCGTCATCTGCACCTACACGCCTCGCGGGGAGACGCTCGTCGGCGAACTCGACACCTGGGGGGTCGACCACGTCGTCGTCGAGCCAGACCGCGAGCGGGCGACCGAGCTCTACGAGGACGGCCACCGCGTCATCCACGCGGACCCACAGTCGGTCGAGGGGCTACGGAACGCGGGCCTGGCAGACGCCCGCGCGCTGGTCGCCGACGCCGCGGACGAGGTCAACACCAGTATCGTCCTCACGGCCCGCGAGGTCGACGACAGCGTCTCGACGGTCAGCGTCGTCGAGGAGCCAGACCGCGAGCGGTACCACGACCTCGCCGGGGCAGATCACGTCGTGTCGCCGCGTCGGCTGCTGGGCGAGAGCCTCGCCGGAAAGGTGACGACGAGCGTCTCGACGGCCGTCGGCGACACCATCGAGATCGGACAGGACTTCGACATCGCGGAGCTGCCGATCCACCGCGGCAGCGACCTCGTCGGTCGCACGCTGGCCGACAGCGAGATCCGCGAGGAGTCCGGCGTCAACGTCATCGGTGCGTGGTTCCAGGGCGAGTTCGAGAGTCCGCCCTCGCCGGACGCGACCCTCGACAACGGCACCGTGTTGCTCGTGGCCGGCCGCGAGGAACAGCTCCAGCGACTCAAGGACATGACGCTGTCCAGCGTCCGCCAGTTCGGCCACGGCGAGACCGTCGTCGTCGGCTACGGCGAAGTCGGACGGACCACGGCACGGGCCCTCGACCGGGCGGGGATCGACTACACCGTCCTCGACCACGAAGACAAGCCCGGCGTCGACGTGGTCGGGGACGCCACCGAACCGGACGAACTCCGGGCCGCCGGCATCTCGGACGCTCGCACCGTCGTGCTCGCGCTGTCCGACGACACCGACACCGAGTTCGCCACGCTCGTGGTCGGCGACCTCAACCCGGACGTGGAGATCATCGCCCGCGCCGAACAGACCGAGAACGTCCAGAAGATGTACCGCGCGGGAGCCGACTACGTCCTCTCGCTGGCGACGATCAGCGGCCGGATGCTCGCCTCGACGATCCTGGCCGACGAACAGGTGATCTCGATGGACGAGCAAGTCGAGATCGTCCGCACCGCGGCCGACAAACTCGCCGGGCAGACGCTCGGACAGGCCCGCGTCCGGGCGCGGACGGGCTGTACCGTCGTCGCGGTCGAACGCAACGGCGACGTGATCACCGACGTTGGCCCGGACGTACACGTGGCCGACGGGGACGACCTCGTCGTCGCCGGCACCGACGACAGCGTCGACCGGTTCCGTGCCATCTTCGACTGATCGGGCGTGTTAGCGGTTTCTCGGCGATCTGACGGCGGCACCACGGAGGCAGGGAGGCCTCGTCCTGATTGCGGTCACTTCACAGCCCTTTCGGTCCCTGATCGCGTGTCTCCCGATAGATGCATCCCTCTCGTGTGGTCTCGCTGTGTTTCCTGGGAGTCAGTCTCCTCCTGGTCGCACAGCTCGGTGTCGTCTCTCCGTTCGCGCTGACCCTGCCCACCGTCGTCCAGTTGCTCGGTGCCGCCATGCTCATGCTGGGGAGCCTCTACGGACTGGTGCGGTACGAGGAGAACCCGATCGTCACCGAGTACGGCCCCGCAGCGTACCTCTTGATCGGTACGAGCCTGTTCCTGTTCGTGGCGCTGGCGCTGTCGATCGCGCTCTCGCTCGGTGTGTGACCGGTCCAGACGCGCCCCTCGGGCGTCTCGCGAGCAGGCCGCTGCCCCCGACAGCTAAGGGCACGCCGGGCGAGGGATCGACTATGACCGACTACCGCGCGAACTACGCGATGGTGTCCTTGCAGGAACAGCTGGGGCCGGACCCGAACGCGCTCGACGTACCGTGGGCGACGTTCTCGGCCGACGAGAGCGACGTCCACACCTTCGAGGTGCCGACGGCCGATCCCGTCGAGCCGTACGTCCAGATACAGGTCTACGACGTGGGCAGCTACGACCACGAGCTGTTGATCAACGGCCAGGCGCTGTCTGGCTTCGACCTCCCGACGGAACACGGCTGGCAGTACTGGATGGACACCGTCACGTCGGCGCGCCTGCGCGAGGGCGAGAACACCCTCCAGTTCCAGCGCGATACGACGACCGACGACAGCTTCGTCGTCGGGACGCTCACCGTCAACTGGAAGGAACCGGTCGACTAGGGCCGTATAAAACACGGGGGAGTCGGGGACCTTCCCGTGGCAACACTTCCCACGCTATTCGCGTCGTTCGGGCGTCGTCCCCGGGTTTCTGATCTCCTGACCGTCGATCCGCCGATCCCGGTGACGGGGTAAAACCCACACTTTTATATAGAAGCACATTCAATCAATCGAACGATTATGAGCCAGCGGCAAATGCAGGGTCAGCCGATGATCATTCTGGGAGAGGACTCCCAGCGGATGAAGGACAAGGACGCACAGAGCCACAACATCTCGGCGGCCCGCGCGGTCGCGGAGTCGGTCCGATCGACACTCGGTCCGAAGGGGATGGACAAGATGCTCGTCTCCTCGCTC